>MDTG01405349.1_pt1 | contig 22782 bp, 21 predicted proteins | sample 811421 | NCBI WGS metagenome assembly MDTG01 (sample SAMN05326645, study PRJNA326480) | marine metagenome | isolation source: seawater | place: Pacific Ocean: South East | collected 2011
GAACATGGGTCTGGTCTCCTTGATGACCCTATCAGTCAAACGTGTAACGAAGGCCCAGCAGGGCCGAGGCGGACGAATAGTCGGTCAGGTCGTCGTCGCGGCTGATGCCGTCGATGCCGACGGCGGCGATACCGGTCAGCCCGCGCCAGATGTCTCGGTTGTAAGCCAGCGAAGCGGAGTAACCGATGCCATCGCCCAGATCGCCCGCACCGGCATCGAACCAGCTGGCATAGGCGCCAGCGGACAGGCCTGAATTGCGATCGAGCTGGTGGGCGATATTGGCAGCGATGTAATAGCTTTCGTCCACCACCCCATCGACAGCGGCGAGGACCGTATCTTCTGCGCCGATGAAGCTGCGACGATCGTAACCTGCACCGACGCCGAAGCTGGTGCGCCCGGCAACGGCGGAATAACTCGCGGAAACACCGCGGTTGCGGAAGACCGAAGAACGCAGCGAGTTGAGCTGGGCGAGCGTGCAGTTGTTCCCCTCCACCCCTATCACACAGCCGCCGAGGTCGCCCGAGATCGGATTGCGGACGGCGGTGAATTCGGTGCCCAGCAAGTCCAGCGCACCCGTCAACTGCCCGCCGAAGCCGGTAATGCTGTCATAAACGGCGATGCTGAGGCCCGAATTGCGACTGGCCGCGTAGGATAGCGTGCCGTAATAGGTGGTGGAGCCATAGCGGCGGCCCACGGTGGCGGAGAGCGAGGTGCGGCGACTGGGCCGCCACATCACGCCCACGTCCCAGATCAGGCCGTCTGTCTGATAGGCGATACGGCGCGGCTGGCTGTCGTCGGTGACCAGGCGACCATCGGGGCCGACCACCACGTTCCCACCCGCATCTATCAGGGCATCGCGGCTGGATACTTCCACGTCTTCGTAGCCGACGCCTGCCACCAGGGCGACAGTGAGAGAGACCGGAAGCGTGACGTCGCCGCGCACGTACTTGTCGTCGATACGCTGATCGAGATTGGAAATGTCCTGGCGGTTCCATCCGCCCCCCACGCCTACGCCAACCGGCGCGACTGTGTACGGAGCGACACCAACGCGCAGTGCGGCGTTATGCGTCACGCTGTCATCGAAAATATCGACCGATTCTTCACCAGGCGCGAGCGCGAGCGCATCGGGAGATTCCACACGGGTATAACCGAGGCGATACTGGCCGCTGATTTCCGCTGGCCCGGATCGGGTCTGGATGGCGGGACCGGCGTAGACGGAATAGATCTGGCTGGTCGAACCCTCGTTTCCGGCGATCTGGCCGACCGAACTGAAACCGCTCCCATCCACGCTGGTGCGGGACGCGAGCCCCCCGGCCTCCAGGGTAATGCCCTGGCGATAGAGGCTGAGCGATGCGCGGGCGATGCCCGACACGGTATCGCTGTCCAGGGCATCGCCGTAGCCGATGTCGCGCTCGTAACGCAGCGATGCGGATGCGGCGCTGTTGCGGCCCGCAATCGTGGCGTCCACGCCCGCGGCAAGCTGGGTGTAGGTCAGCACGTCGTCGCCCGGTTGCAATTGGGCGGAAATGACCTGCGAAGCCTCGATATAGGGCGCAACGTCCGCGCCGTAGGCACGCTCGCCCCGCTCGTCACTGCCGCGCTCTTCCATCGCAGAAGTGGCAGCGGGACCTTCCTGCTGGGCATGCGCGGCCTGCGAAACCGCCGCCAGCGCAAGCGCGAGGGTCGCCCTTGCAAACAGGGACGGATACGCTGGCATCACGCGCCCTCACCGTAATAAGCGCCGAAGCGGCGCCCGCTGGGGCTGAAATGTGCGGCATTGAGCAGCAGTTTGAGATCGGGACAGGCGGAAAGCAGCGTCAATGCGTCCTCCAGCGCGTTCTGTCCCGTACGATCGGCGCGAACGACCATGATGGCCTGACCCACGTGGTTGGCAAGTTCTGCAGCAGGAGAGGCCGCCAATGCGGGCGGACTGTCGAAAATGATGATCCGCTTTGGCGCAGCGCGCGTCAGCCGGTCCAGCACCTGCGCCGTGCGGTGACTTGCCAGGAATTCGCTGTCCGACGTCGTGTGATTGCCTGCGGGCAGGACGTGCAGTCCGGCAATGTCGGTGGCGAGCACGCAGTCTTCCACCATCACATCGTCGCGTGCCAGCACATCCATGAAGCCCGGCCCCTTGGGCAGACCCAGCATCTTAAGCACCGAGGGCTTGGCGAAATCGGCGTCCACCAGCAGGACTTCGCAGTCCTTTTCCGCAGCCAGCGCCAGTGCGAGGTTTACCGCGCAGTAGGTCTTGCCCTCGTTTGGGTGTGGCGAGCAGATGAGGACGCGCTGCGCAAGCGCGCCGTTGCCCTTCTCCTGCGCCTTGCGCACCGATTGCAGCACCTGCCGCTTCACGATCCGGAACTCCTCGAGCAATTCCGTGACCTGCCCTTCGGGCTGGATCAGTCCGCAGCGGGCCAGGCATTCCCGACTTACCGGGTGCTGCCTGTCGCTGAATTCCACGTCGACGTAGACCGGCTCGGGCGGCGAATGCACCTGCGGCTGCGACGCGACCTGCGATGCTTTGATCGGAACCGGGGGCGCTTCGCTTTCGTCCACCATAGCTTTTGGCGTCGCGCGCTTCGGGCGGCGGTTCACGGGCTCTTTCAGCTCGTTCGGAACCTTGGCCGGCTTGTAGCCTCCAGCGCCGAACATACTTTCGGCGCGTTCAAGCAGCGTCTTGGGTGGCTCGGGCGTGTTGCTCTGGTCTGTCATCGCTCGCCCCTCAGGCCACCATGCCGCGCTGGACGAATTCGACACCCATCAGCACCACGAACATCACGCCAAGCCCGCCGAGACCGGCCGCGAAGTACCTCAGGCGCTTGGCCTGCATTTCGCGGCCTGCTTCAGTGAGCGTGAGCGATATCGTGCCGATCACCGGCAGGCCGACACTGCGCTCAAGCTGGCCTGCGGTCGCGAAAGTGGAACCAAGCTTGCTCAGCGCATAGGCACTGCCGCCGCCAGCACCGATGCCCACGATCAGCACGCCAAGCAGCAGCAGCGGCCGGTTCGGAGCTGCGGGCTTGCGCGGCGTGGTGGGCGGATCGACCACTTCGAACTGAACCGCGCTGCGTTCGCTTTCCACCTGGCCGCGCAGGCGCAGCTCCTCGCGGTCCTGCAAGAGCTGGTCGTACTGTTCGCGCAGCACGTCGTAGTCCCGGCTGATTCGCTGGGCTTCGGCGGCAGCGCCCGGTTCCAGCGCCTGGTTTGCCGTGATCGAGGCAATTTCCGACCGCAGCCCCGCCGCCCGCGATTGCAGTGACTGCACGTTGGACTGCCGCTCCACGTACATCGACTGGAGAGTGCTGTAGGCCGGGTTCAACTGGCCGCCAGAAGGCCCGGCAGCCTGCGCCTGTTCGCGCAGGGAGGCCACCGTCCGGCGGGCAGCGACCATGTCGGGATGCTCGTCGGTAAGACCGCGTGCCTCCAGCGTGGCGAGTTGCGCCTGGGCCTGCGCCAGCGAAGCCTGCGGACCTCCCGAACCGGGCGTGACGATGAAGCGCGGCGTGCTGGAAATCTGGCCTTCCAGGCCCGCCAGCGCGCTTTGCGCTGCGGCAAGGTCGGCTTCCACGGCGCGCAATTCGGCGCGCGTGGCGCTCAATTGGTTGGCAATGGCCTGCGCACCGCCGATCAGCTCAGGGTGCGCGGTCTCGAAGGCAAGGCGGCGCTCCTCCGCCGCTGCAAGCTCGGCTTCGCGCGCGGCCAGTTGCTGGTTCAGGAACTCGATGGAATCCTGCATGTCCCCGCGCGCCCCGCCGAGGTTCTCCTCGCGGAAAATGTCTATCATGCGCTGGGCGATGACCTGCGCCAGTGCGGCGTTCTGCGAATCGGACAGGTCCCGGCGACCGCTGGCAGCTGTGATCTCGAAGATGTTCTCGCCTTCGCTCACCACCTCGATATCCCTGGTCAGCCCCTCGATGGCAGCTTCCATTTCGGTGGGCGAAGTCACGCCGTCGCCGATGCGGGTGGAGCGGACCACCTTTTCGAGATTGACCGAGCTTACAAGGGTCTGGCGGATGCGATCGATATCGCGCGCCCGGCTCGCGGCGCCGATGCCGATCTGTTCGGCCAGCACGTCGTCAAGCTGCACGAAAATGCGCGTTTCACTCTCGTAGGTATTGGGGATCAGCGCGACGACCAGCCAGCCCAGGAGGCAGGTTGCCCAGGTGATGCCCAGCGCCAGCCAGCGGCGATTCCAGATCGCATAGATGCCGCCGCGCAGTTCTTCGAAAAGCTGGTTCAATGCCTTCGCGCCTTCCTCAGAACATGCTTTCCGGGATGATGATCACATCGCCGGGCCGGAGCATCACGTTGGCATCGCTATCCCCGCGGCGCAGAAGGTCTGCCAGGCGAAGCGAATATTCCTTCTGACTGCCGGTCTGGCGCTCGAACCGGATCAACGTGGCGCGGTTGCCCGCGGCGTATTCGCTGAGCCCGCCCACCGCGATCATCGCATCGAGCAGCGTCATGTTGGCGCGATAGGGGATCGATGCCGGCTGCGCGGTGGCGCCCACGATGCGAACCTGCTGGCTGAAGGTGCCGGCAAACTCATTCACGATCACCGTCACCAGCGGCTCTTCGATATACTGGGAGAGCTGGAGGCGAATGTCTTCCGCCAACATTGTCGGCGTCTTGCCTACGGCAGGCATGTCCGCCACCAGCGGTGTGGTAATCCGGCCATCGGGGCGGACCTGCACTTCCGCGCCCAGTTCGTCGTTACGCCAGACGTGCACGGTAAGCTTGTCGAGCGGGCCGATCACGTATTCCTCGCCCGGCCCTTCCTGCATGGCGACAAAACGCGCGGGCTCAAGCTGCGGGCCCGACACACCGGCACCGCAGCCGGTCAGACCAGTGGCTAGGCATGCAGCGGCGACCATGAGACTGGCGGGCGTTTTCGTGCGCATTGTGCGTCCTTCGCGAACTACTGGCGGTCGGCTTGAACGGCGATCGAGCCGAACAGCCAAACCGCCCCTGGGATCCGGTCAGGGCTTCTCTCGAAAAAGGGTGAACAATGCGTTAGTCGTCACGCTCAAAACCGCGCAGGAAGCGGGTTTGCGCAGGTCTGTCCTGTTCTGGGACGCTTCGAAAATCCGGCGTCAGACCAACAGTTCGCGGGCCGCACCCTGGCCAAGAAATGTCGCCGGGCTGGCGCTGGCGCCGTATGCGCCGGCACAGAACACCGCGACGAGATCACCAACCTCTGCACGGGGAAGGTGCGCGGCATCGGCAAGGCGATCCAGCGGGGTGCATAGACAGCCGACAACATTCACGATTTCCTCTGCTTCCGCGTCGAAGCGCGTAGCGATGGCCACAGGGTAATTACGGCGGACGACGGTGCCGAAATTGCCCGATGCCGCCAATTGGTGGTGCAACCCGCCATCGGTGATGAGGTAAGTGGTATCGTGGCTTACCTTCCGGTCGACAATGCGCGTCAGATAAACCCCTGACTCACCGACCAGAAACCGTCCCAGCTCTATCGCGAACCGGGTCTCTCGCAGCACTTCGGGCAGTTCGGCGAAACGCTGCTCCAGCGCCGCACCGATCGCGGAGATATCGACAGGCGTATCCTTGTCGAAATAGGGAATGCCGAAGCCACCGCCCATGTTGAGATGCGGAACGTCGACACCGGCGTCGTTCGCAAGCTGCTCTGCCAAGTGGAGCACTTGCCCCTGCGCTTCGATAAGCGCTTCCGCGTCCAGAGCCTGGCTGCCCGAATAGATATGGAATCCCTGCCAGTTAGCGCCAGCATCCACGATCTTGCGTGCGAGAGGGGGCACGCGGTCGGCATCGATGCCGAACGGTTTGGCCCCACCACCCATCTTCATGCCGGAGCCCCGCAGCTCGAAAGTCGGGTTGACCCTGATTGCAAGACGGGGCTTCACCTTCAATTGCTTGCCCATCTGGAGCGCGCGTTCCGCCTCATTCTCGGATTCGAGGTTGAGCGTGACCCCCGCCTTGATCGCGGCGAACAATTCCCGGTCGCGCTTACCCGGCCCCGCAAAGCTGATCTCACGCGGCAGATAGCCCGCTTCGCGCGCTTGTTCGAGTTCCCCGATCGAGGCGATATCGAGGCCGTCGACGAGGTCTGCGATGAATTCCAGCAATGGCCCATAGGGGTTTGCTTTCATTGCATAATGAATATTCAATCGCTCTGGCATCACGGCGCGCAATCCGGCGATGCGTTGCTCGATGATGTCACGCGAATAGACGAACAGCGGCGTATCACCGGCCTCCTTGACCAACGAAGAAGCCGGGCGACCCGCAATGGCGAGTTCTCCGTCCAGCGCGGTGAATTCGGGCGGGATCGGACCGAGCGCCTTCATGCTGCTTCCCTCGCCAACAGTGCGCGGTCGATCTTTCCGTTGGGGTTCAGCGGCATGGCATCGAGCCAGCGGATTACGCTCGGCTGCATGAAATTGGGCAATTCGCGCCGAAGCGCCGCGCGCAAAGCGTCTTCGGAGCCGTTACCCCGCACGACGAGATGAATGGCGTGGCCAAGTTTCTCATCAGGCACGCCAATGGCAACGGCTTCCTCGACCAGTCCTGTCGCGATCACGGCTTCCTCGATTTCCTGCGGGCTGATGCGATTGCCCGCGCTCTTTATCATGGCATCGTCGCGGCCGACGAAATAGAGCAGGCCGTTCCCGTCCCGCCGCACGTTGTCGCCAGACCACACCGCCATGCCGCCGTATTGCGATGCCTTGGGTGCGGGCCTGAAGCGCCGCGCCGTGCGCTCCGCATCCTGCCAATAGCCCTGGGCCACCAGCGGGCCGCAATGCACGAGCTCGCCTTCAGTGTCGACTTCACCATTATGATTTACAACGAGAATCTCTGCAAACGGAATGGCTCGGCCCATCGAGGTCGGATGTGCGTCTACCAGCTCGGGATCAAGATAGGTTGAGCGGAACGCTTCTGTCAGGCCGTACATCGGAAACAGACGCGCGTCCGGAAAAATGCGGCGCAGAACTCGCACGAGGTCTTCGGTGAGGGCACCGCCACTGTTCGTCAGGCGGCGCATCGGTTCCACCGCCTCAGCGGGCCATTCCTGGCCCACCAACTGGACCCACAGGGGCGGCACTGCGGCGAGCGTTGTTACGCCGTACCGGCCGCACGCCTTGATGACGTCACGCGGGGTCAGATAGTCAAGCGGCACGGCACTTCCCCCCGCGTACCAGGTCGAGAGAAGCTGGTTCTGCCCGTAATCGAAGCTGAGCGGCAACACGGCCAGCGTCACATCGTCCGCCGCCATGTCGAGGTAGTGTGCCACGCTCTCCGCGCCCAGCCACAGGTTAGCGTGGCTCAGCATCACGCCCTTGGGTCGTCCGGTGGAGCCACTGGTGTAGAGAATGGCGCAAAGGTCGGCAGGATCAGCTGTAGAGAGGGCGGACAGCGCCTCTGCCGAGCACGCTGCCTCCAAGACCGCCTTTTCCTCTATCGCCGGACAGTTCGCAGGCAGGTCCTCTGCCTCGAGCGAGGCAAGACGCGCCGAATTCGCCAGCAGCAGGGTCGCCCCGCTGTCGTCCAGGATATGTTTGACCTGAGCCCGCTTCAGCAGCGGGTTAACGGGCACGTGCACCAGTCCGGCCCGCGCCGCGGCGAGCGGCATCAGGCAGGTCAATTCACCCTTGGCCGCCCACGTGGCGACCCGTGCACCCTTCTCCGGAACCTGTGCAGTCAGCCACCCGGCAAGCTGCGCGACACGGCTTCTTAAGTCCTTCCAGCTAAGCGCCTCACGTCGCAGGACGAGTGCCGGGTCCGCATCATCGCCGCGCAGCGCGAGGTGATCGAGCGGGCGTGGCATTGGGTCGGGCGTGGTGGACATGGATTTCCTGGAGTGCGCTTTTCGGTGACGGCGATCAGCTATCACGACACGATTAACGATCTGCAAGGCCTCGATTGGTCTGACGCAGGCCCTTTTGCACGGCCGGAATGGTTCGCCCTCTTGGAAAAAGGCGGCTTGAAGCCCGTGCTTGCCACGGCCCGCCTGGATGAAGAGGGTATCACCTTGCCCCTTCGCCGCGGCAAGCACGGGCTTGAAGCGCTTACGAACTGGTACGCTTTCACGTGGAGCGACTTGCGCACGCGCGGCACGGTAGGTGTCTCTTTGCTTGAAGACCTTGCCGCCGATCTTGCCCGCATTACCCATCGTGTCACGCTTACGAAGGTGCCCGAAGAGGAAGATACCCTATTGCGCCTCAGCAGTGCCTTCCGAAGCGCCGGCTGGCTGGTAATCGAAGAGCCGTGCGACACGAACCACGTACTCGAGGTCGCGGGTCGAAGCTTTGCGGAGTATCTCGCGGCGCGGCCCGGCCACTTGCGCACCACCCTCAAACGCAAGGGAAAGAAGGTCGACGTAACTCTCTCAACGCGGCTCGATACCGCCAATTGGGCTGCCTACGAAGACATTTATGCCGCCAGCTGGAAACCGGAAGAAGGCAACCTCGACCTGCTGCGGGCCTTTGCGCAGGGAGAAAGCGACGCGGGTCGCTTCCGCTTCGCCATCGCCCGCAAGGATGGCGAGCCGGTAGCAGCGCAATTCTGGACGGTGGATGGGGACACGGCTTACATACACAAGCTGGCACACCGTCGGGGTGAGGACCGGCTCTCGCCCGGAACCACGCTGACCGCAGCGCTGTTCGAGCGGGTCATCGATATCGACGGTGTCGCTCACGTTGACTTCGGCACAGGCGACGATCCCTACAAGCGCGACTGGATGGAAAAGGTACGCACGCGCTGGAAACTGACCTGCCTGCGTCCCGCGAACCCGCGAAACTGGTCCGTTATGGCCAGGCATGTGCTGCGCAAGCTTGTGCAGGTGGCCTCCGATGGCTAGTGCGCAGGGACTATGGCGACCAATCTCCCCGCCCAAACCGAACAGTCCGAAGACACGGATCTCATTCTGCGGCAGGTCCTTTCGGACGTGCTCGGCCTGTCGGCGGACCGTATTGCAGAGCTGGAGCCCGATTCCGGTCTTTTCGGCCACCTGCCGGAACTGGATTCCATGGCGGTGGCGGGATTGCTCACCGAACTGGAAGACCGTCTCGACATCATCATCGACGACGAGGACGTTGACGGCGAGATGCTGGAGACGTTCGGCGGCCTGCGCTCATTCCTCGTCGGCAAGCGCACAACCGGCTGATAGCCGATGCTGACGGGTCTCTGGCCCTCGAACAGCGATGATCGGGAATATGCGCTGTCGTTCGATCGAGAGCGGGATCGGCGCTTGCTGATCATCCCGGCGCTGTTCGATGAAGGCAACAAGCTACGGCGCTTCACGGTCGAGACCATGCGAGGGCTCGACGCGGCGGGAATAGACACCTTCCTGCCTGACCTCCCGGGCACTAACGAAAGCCTCGCAAGGCATGGTGCGCAGGATCTGGCGACATGGCGCTCTGCCGTGGATCAGGCGGCCAGGCATTTTCATGCGAATCAGGTGTTGGCAATCAGGGGGGGCGCCCTTGTTGCGCCAACGCACGTGCGCGGCGCGCATTATGCGGCAACGACCGGCATGAAAACCCTGCGCGCCCTGCTGCGAGCGCACGTAATGCAGCGGCGCGAGGCAGGAGCGCATGTCACCATCGACAACGCGCTTACGACTGGCCGCACGGAAGGCTTGAGCATGGTCGGCTACGATTGCTCGGCCCGGCTGATCCGCGACCTGGAGGCCGCCCGGCCACCGGAGCCAGAACTCCTGGTGGAACAGAGCCAACTGCAAGGCCCGGGGCTATGGCTCCGGACAGAGCCCTCCGAGGATGCGCAACAGTCGCTGCTATTGGCGCGAATTATCTCTGGTTGGCGGCCATGAGTAGGCGCTTCCTCCAGTTCGACTGTGAAGGCGCCCGCCTTTTGGGTACTTTGGCGCATGCCGACGGCACTGTCGGTCTTCTGATCGTCAGCGGCGGCAACGAAACACGCAGCGGCCCTTTCGCGAGCCAGGCAAGTCTCGCAAGGGAGATAAAAAGGCGCGGCTACCCGGTATTCCGCTTTGATAGGCGCGGCGTGGGTGACAGCGAGGGCGAAAATCGTGGTTTTCGTTCTTCGGCAGCTGACATCGCGGCGGCGCTGGAGGCGTTCAGGCAGGCCTGCCCGCAGATGAAACGCGTAGTGGCCTATGGCAATTGCGATGCAGCTAGCGCCCTCATGCTGCAAGGCGGCGCGGGCTGTAATGCCCTCGTGCTGAGCAACCCATGGACCTTTGACGAGGAAGACGCGGTTGCACCGGTACATGCCCCGCAGGCGGTGAGATCTCGCTACGCCAGGAAACTGCGGCAGGCCAGCGAATGGCAACGCCTGCTGACGGGAGATGTGTCCTTGCGCAAGCTGATCGAGGGACTGCGCACCGTCATGGTGCGCACAAGCTCGCAGAGCGATCTCGTCGCAGCCATGCAGGACGCGATGGCGAGCTACAACGGCTCGGTATTGATGCTGGTATCCGGTCTCGACCGGACCGGACAAGCTTTCCGGTCCGCTTGGCGAGGCAGAGGCAAAATCGTGATTCTCGAGCGCGCTGACCATGCCTTTTCCGAGAGCGCGGACCGCATGAGGCTGGAAGACCTGATTGGATCAATCCTTGATGAACAGGCTCGCCAACTCGACGTGGGTTGACCAGCGGAATTGCCCGACAGGACGAAGCTCTGCCAGCGCGTAGCCAGCTTCTCTCAACTGCACGCTGTCACGCGCCCAACTCGACGGGTTGCAGCTGATATAGACGACCCGCGAAACATTGCTTTGCGCCACCTGCTCCACTTGCGTGCGTGCCCCCGCGCGCGGTGGATCGAGCACGATGCCGTCGAAGGCATCCAACTCACTGGCGCGCAGCGGATTGCGGAACAGGTCGCGGTGGGCGCATTCGATAGGCAAGCGCCGACGATTGGCGACGAGCCGCAAGGCGTTGATGGCAGCCGCATCGGCCTCTGCTGCCAGCACCTGCGATTGCCCGGCAAGCGACAGCGCGAAAGTACCCAGCCCCGCGAACAGGTCTGCTACCCGGTTGCAGCCAGAGAGCCATTCCTTCGCGGCGCCAGCCAGCGCCGCCTCGCCATGATCCGTGGCCTGCAGGAAAGCGCCCGGAGGGAAAGGCACGGGAACGCCGCCCAGCGTTACCGTCGCGGGCTCCGGCTCCCAGAAGCTCTCTGCACCGAAGCCGTGGTCGAGCGTCAGGCGGGCAAGGCCCTGCTCGCGGCAGAAATCGAGAAGCGTTTCGGTCTGCTCCAGCCCTTCCGGTGCAAAACCGCTGACGTTCAGGTCCACGCCCTGATCCACCAGCGTCATCTCGATGCCGATGGCGTAGCGGCCTTTCAATTGCGCAAGGTACTCGCGCAGCGGCTGCACCAGCGCAAAGAGGCGTGGATGCAGCACATGGCATTCGCGCATGTCGACGACCTTGTGCGAACCACCTTGCGTGAAGCCGATCAGCGGGCGACCACCGCCGTTCACCGCGCGCAAGCTGGCGCGGCGGCGGGTGTGCGGGGGTGACATGGCGGGAGCGACAACCACTTGAGGCTCCAGGCCCTGCCCCTGCGCAGCATGGACCACCCGGCCTCGCACGAAATCGCTGAGCGCTGCCTCGTCGCAATGCTGCAACTGGCATGCGCCGCAGGTGCCGAAGTGGCGGCAGGGCGGAACGACATGGTGCGGGCCATGCTCGAGACTTCCGTCCGCATGCACGATATCGCCGGGTGCGGCCATGGCCACGTGCCGTCCATCTGCGGTCACGCCATCGCCCTTGGCGGCGATGCGGATGATCTCGGCATTCTCGCTCATGATAGCGCCGCAAAGGCATCGGGGACGTATTCGACAAGTTGCCCGGCCGTGAAGACCGGGCCTGCAAGCCGCGCGGCCTCCGCATGGAGCCAACAGCCCTGTTCCGCCGCCAGGCGCGGGCTGACACCCGTTGCCAGCCTGCTGCCGATCAGTCCGGCAAGAACGTCGCCCGTCCCCGCCGTGCTTAGCCAGCTTGTGGATGGCGGCATGACGGCCAGCGAAGAACCTTGCGCAGCAACAATCGTGTTCGGCCCCTTGGCGACCAGCACGCCTTCGATCGCTTCAGCGAGTTCGATGGCCTGCTCCACCCGGTCAAGCCCGACGGTGCCAAAGCCGTTGGCCATGCCCTCCAGTTCGCCCGCATGGGGCGTGGCGATAATCGGCAGGCTGCGGTCTTCCAGCATGGGCGGCTGCAACAGGGCCAGGGCATCGGCATCGACGACGGTGGGAACGTCGCAGGCGAGTATCCAGTCGAGGCGGGACATTGCAGCATCGCTGCGACCGAAGCCGGGGCCGATCACGATGGCATCGATGCGGTTGTCGCGCACAAGCTGGAACAGTGATCCATGTTCCACCACCACGTCGATAGGCGCGGCAGGTGGCTCGCAATCCTCGTCGACGAGGATTTTCACATAGCCCGCTCCGCCATGCTGGGCGGCACAGGCAGCAAGGACGGCGGCCCCTGGCATCGCACCGGCAATCACGGCCACCATGCCGCGCGAATACTTGTGGGCATCGGGCGCAGGCTTGCGGAAGCTGGGCCGTGCGGAAAGGCGCGCTGCGGAATGGACCTTGCCCACGCCGATATCGACCAGTCTGCGCTCTCCCATTCGTGCCATGGCAGGCATGAACCAGTGCGCGTGCTTCCAAGCCCCTAGCGCGAGGGTGAGATCATATTCCGGCAGCCCGTCGTTGAGGACATCGCCGTTGTCGCTGTCGACACCGCTCGGCAGGTCTACCGCGATCCGCAAGGCGTGGCCGGTCGAGAGGTTGTTAAGAAGGCCGAGCAGCTCGTCGGACAGTGGCCTGCCCAGCCCGGTTCCGAACAGGCAATCGACCAGTACGTCGCCGCTTGCGTGTTCCACTACCTCGCCGCCCCATCTGCTGCGCGCTGTTTGCGCGGCATTGGTCTTGGGCTCAATCGGCGCAACGACCGATACGAAGAGGCCTCTCTCTGCAAGCACGCGGGCGATCACGTAGCCATCACCGCCGTTGTTACCCGGCCCGCACAGCACCGTTACGGGCCTACCGGCAGCGAGACGCCAGACCCAGTCGGCGGCTCCGGAACCGGCGCGCTCCATCAGGCTCTCTACGGTGTCGCCGGCGTCGATCAGCGACTGCTCCGCAGCCTTCATCTGTTCGGCGGTCAGGATCTGCTGGGGCGCGGGAGCACTCATTGCGAAACCGGCAAGTGATAGCGATCCGAATCCACGCGCACTTCCACGTATCCACCCAGGTTTGTCACTTCGGCCTGCTGCGCACCGTCCGCGGTGACGAGGCCGTAACCGGGCACGCCGAGTTCGAAGCGGCGAAAGGCGCCGTCGGGGTGCCGCACGATCACGAAACTCGCGCCGCCCTGCTCGACCCGCTCCATAGAGCAATCGCGGCCGAAGCCGCCCGCGCCGCCCAGCGAACAGTCGATCATCGCAGCGCCAGCGGCATGCCGTGCGTCCGCTTCGCCCGCATCTTGGCATCCGCCCAGCGCGACAGCGGCAAGAATGGCAGCGCCGCTTGGGCGCACTATTTCCTGCCCTGCGTGATCTGGCTGACGTCACGCACGGCGCCCTTGGCGGCGCTCGTCGTCATGGCGGCATAGGCCTGCAAGGCGGGCGTGATGCGCCGCTCCCGCTTCTCGACCGGCTGCCAGGCGGCATCGCCCTTCGCTTCCATGTCGGCGCGGCGGTGGGCAAGTTCTTCCTCGCTGATCACCATGTTGATGGTGCGAGCCGGTATGTCGATCTCGATGATGTCGCCGGTTTCCACGAGGGCGATTGCCCCGCCCTCGCCCGCTTCGGGGCTGGCATGGCCGATGGAGAGGCCCGAAGTGCCGCCGGAGAAACGCCCGTCGGTCAGCAGCGCGCATTTCGCGCCGAGACCCTTCGATTTGAGGTAGCTGGTGGGGTAGAGCATCTCCTGCATGCCCGGACCGCCCTTCGGCCCTTCGTAGCGGATCACCACAACGTCCCCGGCCTTCACCTCGTCACCGAGGATAGCTGCTACGGCGGCGTCCTGGCTTTCGTAGACCTTGGCGGGGCCGGTGAATTTCAGGATGCTTTCGTCCACCCCGGCGGTCTTCACGATGCACCCGTCGCGCGCGATGTTACCGTAAAGCACGGCGAGCCCGCCGTCCTGAGAGAACGCGTGTTCGGCGCTGCGGATCACGCCGCTTGTCCGGTCGAGATCGAGCTCCTCCCATCGGCGCGACTGGCTGAATGCCGTCTGCGTCGGCACGCCGCCGGGCGCGGCCTTGTAGAATTCGTGAACCTTGGGATTGGCGTTGCGGACGATATCCCAGTCATCCAGCGCATCGCCCATTGTCGGGCTGTGCACGGTGGGCAGCGCCGTGTGCAGCAGCCCGGCACGGTCCAGCTCGCCAAGAATTGCCATGATACCGCCCGCCCGGTGCACGTCTTCCATATGCACATCGGCCTTGGCCGGAGCTACCTTGGACAGGCACGGAACCTTGCGGCTCAGACGGTCGATATCCTGCATGGTGAAATCCACCCCCGCTTCCGCCGCAGCAGCGAGCAGGTGCAAAACGGTATTGGTGGAGCCGCCCATGGCGATGTCGAGGCTCATCGCATTTTCGAACGCTTCGAAGGTGGCGATGGAACGGGGAAGAACGCTGGCGTCGTCCTCTTCGTAATAGCGCTTCGCCAGCGCGACCACGAGCCGCCCTGCCCGCTCGAACAGGCCCTGCCGGTCGGAATGGGTGGCAAGCTGCGAGCCGTTACCCGGCAGCGAAAGACCCAGCGCCTCGGTGAGGCAGTTCATGGAGTTGGCGGTGAACATGCCGCTGCACGATCCGCAGGTCGGGCAGGCCGACTGCTCGATGCTGAGGACTTCCTCGTCGGTATAGCTCTCGTCCGCTGCGGCAACCATGGCGTCGACCAGGTCCAGCGCCACTTCCTTGCCCTTCAGCACCACCTTGCCGGCCTCCATCGGGCCGCCGCTGACGAACACGACAGGTACGTTCAGTCGCATTGCCGCCATCAGCATGCCGGGCGTGATCTTGTCGCAGTTGGAAATGCATACCATTGCATCGGCACAATGCGCATTCACCATGTACTCCACGCTGTCGGCGATCAGGTCGCGGCTGGGCAGCGAATAGAGCATACCATCGTGGCCCATGGCGATGCCATCGTCCACGGCAATGGTATTGAATTCCTTGGCAACGCCGCCTGCCGCCTCGATCTCGCACGCAACCAGCTGACCAAGGTCCTTCAGGTGCACGTGGCCCGGCACGAACTGGGTGAAGGAATTGACCACGGCGATGATGGGCTTGCCGAAGTCGCTATCCTTCATGCCGGTGGCGCGCCACAGGCCGCGGGCACCGGCCATGTTGCGGCCATGGGTGGTGGTACGTGAGCGATATGCGGGCATTGTAAGTCCTGCCTTGCGTCGGTCCTGCTTTGGTGTGTTACGACCTCCCTTAAAGGAAGGGGCGACGTGTCCGAAAGAGGAAAAGCTTTTGCGCGATCAAGCGGCGCTGGTCAGTCGAAGGTGTCGAGCGCCAGTTTCACCCGGCCAGCCACGTCTGCGATGATCGCGGCCCAGCGGGCTTGCCCTGTCTCGGTCGCGATCAGGTCGTTACGGATCTCGATCGCGCAATAGGGCCGACCGTGCGCCTCGGCATGGCGGTTCATCGTCGCGTTGAGCAGCTTGCCGGAATAAGGTTCGTTGTCCCCCACGGTAACACCGAGCTCGCCAAACAGGCGGATAGCGTGCTTCGCCGCACGATCGTCCTCGTTGTAGAGCAGGCCGATCTCCCACGGACGTTCCTGCGAAGGGTCGCTCTCCAGTTCGGGCGTAAAGCTGTGGATGGAGAGGATGAGGCCCGGCTGCACCTCGTCGAACCAGCGCTCCATCTCGGCGTGGTAAGGCCGGTGGTATGCATCGAGGCGCGCTTCCCGGTTGGCGCCGATGTTGCCGGGCACCAGGATGCCATCGGTGTTTATGGGGATGAGCTTATCGTGATCTTCCTCGCGGTGCATGTCGATCACGAGGCGGCTCACATCACTGAGCAGGCAGGCGATGCCGTGACGACGCGCAAGGCGGTCACACACACCGCCCGCGCCGATGTCCCAAGCCACGTGCTTGTCCAGCGTTTCGCGCGATACGCCCAGCTCGAATTCGTCCGGCACGCGGTTGGAAGCGTGGTCACACACGGCAACAACGCCGCCCGGCCGGGCTTCGCCGATATGGCGAAAGACCGTCTCGCTCATCGCAAAAATCCTTTCATCTGCCACCAGTCGGAATGCTCCGCTGCCAGCTTTTGTGCCGCCCTATCGCGGATTTCTGCCGATTCATAAAGGGCGAAGCACGTTGCGCCGCTGCCGGACATCTCGTGCATCCACGGATCGGTGGAGGACAGCGAGGTGAGGACGGTGTCGATTTCGGGGCAGATCTTTACGGCCGGCTGGCGCAGATCATTGCGACCGTCGCGCGCGATCGCGCTTGCCGGTCCGTCTGGCAGCGACCCTCGATCTGCACCATCCCAAGCTTTGAACACCGGCCCCGTCGGTACCGCCACCCGCGGATTGACCAGCAACACGGCCATCCCCGCCATGTCGTTCTCGACCTCCACCCGCTGCGCTCCGGTGCCCAGCCCGATATGCATGTCGCTGTCGACACAGGCGGGTACATCCGCGCCCAGCCTTGCCGCACGCTCCCGCCAGTCGTCGGGCAGGCCATAGGCCCCGCGAACCATGCGAAAGACTGCCCCCGCATCGGCCGATCCCCCGCCAAGCCCAGCGGCAACGGGCAGGTTCTTCTCCAGCGTCACATCCAGACCATCGGGACGCGGCAGCGCCGACAGGGCCTGCGTCACGATATTGTCGAAAGGATTGGCCAGTGCCGTTGCGAACGGACCGACAGTGGTCAGCCGATCCTTCTCCGCCCTGCGCGCCGTCAGCACGTCTCCGCAATCAACGAAGGCGAACAGGGTCTCGAGTTCGTGATAGCCATCCTCGCGTCGCCTGCGGACATGCAGCGCGAGGTTGATCTTGGCATAGGCTGTTTCGGTGAGGTGCAAAGCCCCCGGCTCACATGTTCGGATAGTTCGGCCCACCGCCGCCCTCGGGCGTGGTCCAGTTGATGTTCTGGTTCGGGTCCTTGATGTCACAGGTCTTGCAGTGAACGCAGTTCTGCGAGTTGATGACGAATTTCGGCTCCTCGCCGTCCTCCTTAACCCACTCGTAAACGCCCGCCGGACAATACCGTGTCGAGGGTCCGGCGTAGACTTCCAGCTCGCTCTTTCGCTGCAATTCCATGTCCGCAACCTTCAGGTGGTTGGGCTGGTCCTCGGCATGGTTGGTGAAGCTGTAGGAGACGCTGGTGAGGCGGTCGAAACTGATCTTGCCGTCGGGTTTGGGATAATCGATCGGCTGGTGCAGGTCCGCCCGGTGCGTGGCCTCGTAATCGCGGTGATGGCCCATCGCACCCAGCCCCACGCCCAGCGTGCGCAGCCACATGTCCGCGCCGGCCAGCACCGTGCCAATATCGCCGCCGAACTTGGCGACCAGCGGCTGCGCGTTCTGCACCTTCTTCAATTCCTTGGCGATCCAGCTGTCGCGAAGGTTGGCATCGTAGTCAGCGAGTTCGGTGTGTTCGTGCCCTGCGCCGATTGCAGCCGCCACGCTCTCCGCCGCCAGCATACCGCTTTTCATCGCGGTGTGACTGCCCTTGATACGCGGCACGTTGACGAAACCTGCCGCACACCCGATCAACGCGCCGCCAGGGAAGGCCAGTTTGGGGACGGACTGCCAGCCACCCTCGTTGATGGCACGCGCGCCATAGGCGACACGCGTGCCGCCCTCGAGATATTCCTTGATAGCGGGATGGTGTTTCCAGCGCTGGAATTCCTGGAATGGCGAGACGTAAGGGTTCTCGTAATCGAGTGCCGTCACGAAACCGATGGCGACCTGTCCGTTCGCCTGGTGGTAGAGAAATCCCCCGCCCCAGGTGTCGGTTTCGCTAAGAGGCCAACCTTGGGTATGAATCACCCGGCCCGGCTCGTGCTTTTCGGGATCGATGTCCCACAATTCCTTGATGCCGAGCCCGTAGACCTGCGGCTGGCAATTCGCCTCCAGGTCGAACTTCGCCTTCATCTGCTTGGTCAGGTTGCCGCGCGCACCTTCTGCAAACAGGGTATACTTGGCCTGGATTTCCATGCCCGGCTGGTAATCGGGCTTGTGACTGCCATCTGCGGCAACGCCCATGTCCTGCGTGATCACGCCGGTGACAGCGCCGTCCTCGCCGAACATGACTTCGGCAGCGGGAAAGCCGGGGAACACCATCACACCCAGCGCCTCGGCCTGTTCGCCCAGCCACCGGGTCAAGTTGCCCAGCGAACCGGTGTAGCAGCCCTTGTTGCTCATCAGCGGCGGCATCATTGCGTGCGGCAGGCTGGTCTTGCCATTCTTGCCGAGCATCCAGTGCCAGTTGTCGGTAACGGGTGTTTCCGCCATCGGGCAGTCCATCGTGCGCCAGTCCGGCAGGAGTTCGTCCAGCGCCTTGGGATCGACGACAGCGCCCGAAAGGATATGCGCCCCGATCTCGGAGCCCTTTTCCAGCACGACCACTTCCAGCTCTTCGTTGAGCTGCTTAAGCCGGATTGCCGCGGACAGGCCAGCAACGCCGCCGCCGACAATCACTACGTCCACGGGCATGGATTCCCGTTCAACCATCATTTCGCCTCGTTTTGCGGAACAAACATCGGATTGGGCTTGATCGTTGCCCGGCGGGCCGTCAAGACCACCCTTGGTCCAAACATGGAAAATCGCAACGAAATCCCCCTGGGCGATCAGTTTGCCGCTGCCATGGACTGGTGGCGCGATGCCGGCGTGGATTACGAGTTTTCCGACGAGATCGTGCCGCTTCTTGCAGACGAAGCGGATGCCGAGCACGCTCGCCCCACCGCACCGGCAGAGGTAAAGACGGAGGAAAAGCCGCCCGAACCAAAGGTTAAATCGGCTGACTTGCCAGGCGATCTCGCTGCGTTTCGTGACTGGTGGGTCGGCCCGGACAATCCCTTTGCCAACGGTCACGCCGCACGAATTGCACCCATCGGCAAGGAGGGCGCGCCACTGATGGTGATAACGGCCATGCCGGAAATCGAGGATCGCGACAGCCTGCTGTCCGGTCCGCAAGGTCGCCTCGTCGGCAACGTGCTGCGCGCCATGGGTCTCGACCCGAACCTCGCCTACTTCGCCAGCGCCCTGCCTTGCCACACCACCCTGCCGGACTGGGACCAGCTGGCTGCCGATGGCCTCGGCTCCGCGATTATTCATCATGTCACGCTGGCAAAACCACAGCGCGTGCTGCTGTTCGGCAGCAAGCTCCCCGCCGTGCTCGGACACGATCCCGCCGCGCCGCCCGAATCCTTCTCGGCCATTGCCGACACCGCCACCCTCGCAACATTTGCCCCCGACCGCCTCCTGGACCATGCGCGCCAACGCGCCCGGCTCTGGAAGCGGCTCTGCCAATGGACTGCCGCCCAATGAAGTTCACTGCCGCTATCGCCATTGCGATGTCCTGCATGATCGCCGCGCCTGCCCTCGCACAGGAACGGGATTCCCGAACCTATTTCACCGCCCGGATTTACGACCGCCCTGCACCACAACAGCTCTCGGCGGAAGATCGGGCGTATTACGACAGCCTGTTCGGCGCGATCGAGGCTGGCGACTGGAGCCAGGCGGACAGCCTGTTCCAGCAACGCTCTTCCGGACTGCTCCACGATGTGGCCCGCGCGGAATATTATCTTGCCGCGAACTCGCCTCGCGTCGAGGCCGACCAGATCGCGCAGTGGCTGCAATCGGGTGCGGAACTGCCCCAGGCCGCGCAGCTCGTGCGTCTGGGACAGACGCGGGGCCTGACGGGTGAACCCAACCTGCCCTACGCGCGCGACTTCGTGTCACAGCGGTCCGTGCCACGCCGCACACGGCCCCGCTCCGTCAACGATGGAACGATGCCCGCGGATATCGAACGCGCTATTCTCGAGCGGATTACGAACGACGATCCGTCCGGCGCACGCTTGCTGCTCGACGGGGTCGACTCCTCCCTCAGCCCGGAGGCGCGGGCCGAATGGCGCCAGCGCGTCGCGTGGAGCTATTTTATCGAGAACCGCGATGCACAAGCACTCGCAATGGCGCAGACCGTGCCCGAAGGTCGCGGCGCATGGGTGGCGGAGGGCGAATGGACGGCAGGGCTTGCCGCCTGGCGCCTTAACGATTGCGAGACCGCCAGCGGCGCTTTCCAGCGCGCGGCACAGCAAGCCGTCAGCCCCCCGCTACGCGCAGCTTCCCTGTTCTGGGCATCGCGGGCGGCTCTGCGGTGTCGTCAGCCGGGCCTGAGTGAAGACCTGCTGAGCGATGCCGCACGGATGGACGAGACCCTCTATGGCATGCTCGCTGCCGAGCAACTCGGCCGGCAATTGCCGGATAGGGTAGAGAACGCAGACTTTTCCGAAGAGGATTGGCGGGCGATCGGCAGCAATCGCAATACCCGCGTAGCCGTTGCCTTGGCCGAGATCGGCCGTGACGTGCTCGGGAGCCAGGTACTTCTGCACCAGGCGCGCATTGGCAACCCGCGTGACTATGCTGCCTATTCCCGCCTCGCCCGCGATCTGGGCTTCCCGCAGACGCAGCTCTACATGTCGCTCCACGCGCCGCCCGGTGGCGAAGCCGATCCCGCATCGCGTTACCCTGCGCCAAAGGCCGCGCCCTACAATGGCTGGCAGGTCGATCCGGCTCTCGCTTTCGCGCATATCCTGCAGGAAAGCGCTTTCCGCGCCAATGCCGTCAGCCCGGCGAATGCGCAGGGACTCATGCAGATCACGCCGATCACCGTCCGCCAGCACGCGCCGACGCTCGGCCTGAACGCCGGTTCGATCAACATCTTCGATCCCGAGACCAACCTCGCGTTCGGCCAGCAGAACTTGCTGATGCTGCGCGATAGCCCCGTAACGCGTGGGCGGATGCCGGTAATAATGGCGGCCTACAACGCCGGGATGACACCGATTACCCGCTGGGAGACCGAGATCAACGACCAGAACGATCCACTGCTTTACATGGAAGCGATCCCTTATTGGGAGACGCGCGAATATGTCTCGATCGTGATGCGGCATTACTGGATGTACGAGCGTCAGGCGACCGACGTTTCGCCCAGTCGCATGGCCCTTGCGCAGAACGGATGGCCGTTGTTCCCCGATGGTACTGCGCCCTTGAATGGCCGGGTCTACATGTCTGCCGGGGGGAACTGATGGCAATCGACGAAAGCCGAACCTTCCGGCCCATCAATATCGCCTTGCTGACCGTGTCCGACACGCGCGGACCGGATGAAGACACCTCGGGCGATATCCTGGCCGAGAGAATCGCGGCGAAAGGTCATAAACTGGCAGCCAGGGCGATCGAGAAGGACGATGCCGACGCTATCGTGGCCCTGCTGGGCAAATGGATAGCCGATCCGGGGATCGATGCTGTCGTGTCTACCGGCGGCACGGGCCTGACCGGGCGCGACGTGACGCCCGAAGCGCTCGACCGCATCAAGGACAAGGATATTCCCGGCTTCGGAGAACTGTTCCGCTGGATCAGTTACCAGACCATCGGCACCTCCACGGTCCAGTCCCGCGCGCTCGCCGTGCTGGCTGGCGGTACATATATCTTTGCCCTGCCCGGCTCTAACGGTGCGGTGAAGGATGGCTGGGACCGCATCCTCGACGAACAACTCGACAGCCGTAACAGGCCGTGCAACTTCGTTGAACTGATGCCCCGCCTGAACGAGCGCTAGTCGGAAGCAGGCTGGTACACAGCCATCGCCTGTCCTTCCGGGTCGGTGAAATGGAAGCGCTTTCCGCCGGGGAAATCGAACACGTCCAGGGTGATGGTTCCGCCGGCGTTCCGCACCGCCCCTACTGCCGCAGCAATGTCATTCACGCGCACGACCGGAAGCGGCCCATTGCCCTGGTGCTGTCCCGTGCCGTTCAGCGCGAACTGACAAGGCCCATCTTCGAATGCGGCATAACTCTCTCCGTATGAGGTGAAGTCCCAGCCAAATACGCTTGAATAGAAATTCTTTTGCGCGCCCACCGACTGCGCCGGAAGCTCAACGTAATCGAGTATTCCCATGGCATCCTCCGCCCTTGCCTCACGGCTGCTATGTTCTATATATGTTCCATGCGCAAGAACCAAGTCCCCCAGCGCGGCCGCGGCGCCCAATCGGCCAATGTGCCGCAGAGGTTCGGTCTGGCTCAGCGGCATGTCGATGGTGATTGGCGGGACGCGGTCGAAGCTGTCGACGGCCCCGCTCCCAAACTACGCACGACCGTAACCGAAGAAGCTCCGAGATCGATCCTCTCGTTCAACCAGTCGCCGGACATCGGATTCGACCGCTCGATTAACGCCTATCGCGGATGCGAACACGGGTGCATCTACTGCTTCGCGCGTCCGACGCACGCCTTTCACGACCTGTCACCCGGCCTGGATTTCGAGACGAAGCTGTTCGCGAAACCTCTGGCGGCAGACCTGTTGCGCAAGACGCTGGCACGCCCCAGGTATCGCCCGCGCCCGATCGCGATGGGGACGAATACCGATCCCTACCAACCGATCGAAAGCCGGTACCGCATTACGCGGCAAGTGCTCGAAGTCTGCTTGGAGACTCGCCATCCTGTCACCATCACGACCAAATCGGATCGGTTGCTGCACGATCTGGACCTTCTAGAAGAATTGGCGCGCCACAATCTCGTCGCGGTTTCCATTTCGGTGACCAGCCTTGATCCGACGCTATCCGGACATCTCGAAC
>MDTG01136740.1_pt1 | contig 22777 bp, 27 predicted proteins | sample 811421 | NCBI WGS metagenome assembly MDTG01 (sample SAMN05326645, study PRJNA326480) | marine metagenome | isolation source: seawater | place: Pacific Ocean: South East | collected 2011
ATGGCGATAACTGATAGACGCTTTTGTTATACCCCAGAAAAGGCAAACGTTCAGCCGGTTTTATAAATTTGCCAACCCGAAAACCCTGGTCAGGAGTAAAGCCCCAGAGAGTTCGGATTGGCTTTTGCGCCTGCAGACGCAAGGCTGATAAATCTATTTCTGCGATCTGCTGATACCTTCTAATCTTTCAGTATTCGCCGCACGGTGTTGCAGTCCCTTAATCCAATCTCTCGACAGATTTTGAAAGTCTTCACCGACTTATCAATCATGCCGTCCAGTTTCATCATGGTCATTTCATGATGATACCAAGAGAAGGTGAGCTGAATTAGGATCCCGATCAAAATTGCACTGCTGTGCCATCGCATCAGAAGACCGAGTGAGACAATGCGTGCATATACGCGGGGCTTTTGTTTAGCAGACATGGAAATTTCCAGTTAGTTAGCGCCAGGGCACCTTTACGGGTTGATTGAGAAATGCTTTTGTCGCTTCCCACTTCTTGCCCAATTCCCATTTCGCAACTCGCAATGCCAACTTGCGCGCACTCTCTGGGGATCGGGGCTCTCTTTTGTGATGCTGCGAGACAATTCGGTTGTTTTCGGAGTCCCTTGAGGTATCGAGGTCCACATCACGAAACACCTGGCTTTCGCCCCAACCCAAGAAATTTAGCCGTGAGCGACAGACAATTGGCTTACCAATAAGCATCTGCGTTTTCACTCTGATGCAATGCAGGTCCTCATGCTTTAGGCCAATTTTACTTATTTTCCTGACATCACCCGAGCGGCTAAATATGGTGAGCCCGTGCGGGTCTTCCTCAACTCGTTGCAAAACGTCAAATTTGGTCCATTCGTATCCCATAATAATTCCTTTCTTTTAATGGGTTCATAGTCCTTCAAACGGCGGAAGCTCTTCGTCGGCAGCAGGTCCATATTTTTCGAGATATGAAACCGTAAGTACCGAAATTATCCGACGATGGACTGTGGGTCTGTGGTCGCCTTCCTTCATCATCCATTTCTGGATTTCGGAACACTCAAGGCCCGTTTTCTGCTCAAGATACATCGGTTCAAGTCCAAGCACGTCCAACACACTGCTTCGAGTATTTTGGGTCGAAAGACGCTTTTGAAGGACATCCTGTGCAAATTTCTTTGCTGCCAATCGGCGCGCGGAAAGGGACTTTATGTCTTGAGTTTTCATTTGGGCGTCAGTAGCGGTTCGCGCGCCAAGTAAGTCCAAGGATGCCTAAGACACCAAGAAGTGCAAGCAGCCATAGCCATCCACCAGGTTTGCTTGTATCAGCTTCCTCTTTCACTTCGGCCGAGAATGTCGGCATAGCCTCCGCGGCGGTGGCACTCATAATAGAGGATTTAACCGTCGTCTCTTCTTTAGGAGTTAGGGGAATAGTTGTGGTTTCTGACACAACCTCCTCTGTTTTCTTGATCCAATTATGCGACTGTTCTGGCGCATAGAAATAGAACTCTTCACCACCTGCTAAAGAAGCAGTTGTGAACGCTGAGAATAGAGCAGCTATTGCTGCAATTGTTTTTAGGCGGGAGAAAATCATCCGCTTTTCCTTTCTTTCCAATTTCCTCCCTGATGACCTGTTATGACAAAGAACCGTGGCGCTAATTTGCCGAAACCAAGGCAATTTGGTGGCAGCTCGCCACGAAAAGATCACAATTTCGGCAAAGTGAGGCCGCATTAATCTGGCATCTACTCCTCATGACAGCTTTAAGAGGAATTGAAATGAACCAGATTACCCTCCCAAAACTCTTCGTTATTCTTTTGCTTTCTGGCGTAATGCTATGGGAGCCAAGTGGCTCCGAAGCGTCCGAAACTCTCTTGGCAACCGACGAGCCAAAAGACAATGTTTGGGGAATAGATAGGATTACCGACAATGCAATCTGGCTGAAGGTAAACGGCAAAGTAACTCATGGAGACAATCTAATATTGCGCTTATTCAACGGGGACTGCGAGACCGCCCATCTCTTGACTAGTGTATACACAATGACGGATTCACGAGATGAGATACTCGACTGGAATGAAAAAGAAATACTGTTGAGCTTAAACAACAGACCGCATGTGGCTGAAATTATGTATCCGACCGAATTTCTTATGGGGTATCGGTTCTTAGTAAGTTTTGGCTACACCTCGGTCGACAATGTAAGGGCGCTATTCGACGATGCCGATGAGGTTTCAATGGAACTAAAGGATAGCGACCATCTAAATGTCAGCGACAGCGTTGATATCCCAAGGAACACTTGGTCGGTGAATGGCGCGCATGATGCTATCAAACGTGCCCAAAACATGTGCCGTAGCATGGTATCTCCACCCGAAGATTTGTAGAGTTACTTGTAGGCAGACTCAGAGTGCCTTATAAATTGGTGAACGGTTTCAGATAGTTAGAAACTGGTTCGGCGGAGGGACTGTCCGCCATTACCCCTAAACCCACTTGTAGACTAGGGGGCGGGATTGGCCAAAAAAGAGGCTGCCCAATATCGGGGGCAGCCTCCATATAATGCAAGTTTATTGGACCCTAGGTTTAGCCGTTTTTCGGCATCCAAAGGCTCATTAGCGCTGTAGCAATGACCACAATCCAGAAGATAAGAGCAACTGGGTCTGCGGAAGTTGCATACTCAGTGCCATACTGAGCAATAAAACCTTCAGCACCGCTGCTTATTTCAGTGCCAGATGCTTTCAAACTACTCAGTGCATTAGCAGTACCAATATACCAGTTTTGAGATTCGATACTCCAATTATAGCCAGCGAAGCCCCCTGACAGGACGAATATCGATCCAAGTACTTTGTGAGCCATGGTCGCATCTCCGCTTTCACGGACGGCATTGGCATAGCGAAGAGCCAACCAACCAAACAAAATTAGAGCAATGACGCCCAATGCATTACCAATGCGACCAGAAGCCAAAAGGTTCCAAAGTGTAATTTCTTCCATTTTTCCCTCCAAATGAAATTTATCTGATGCTCAAGAGCATTTTAAATGATAACTGATTTGTCTTAAACAAAGCCGAAAAAGCCGAGTTTGATAAAATTTTAATGAACCAGTTCTATTAGTGCGACGAGTTATAATTCATTTCGCCTACTTTTGCAGACATCCAAACCTCGTCTGAAATAACTTGAGCAATATCTGCTAAATCGAAGACCGCCTTATTAGTAGCGCCAGCAAGCTTGCTCCCAGGGCCCCAGCGCCCAGCCTCAGCTTCTATTACGAAACCAATTGTATTTGCGTCGCACCAGTAGAACCTAGCATCACTTACGCCTTCTTCAGTTTTGGCCTGTTTACACATCGCTAAGGCAAGAACGCCAAAATCGGCTCTTTTAGCTCCTTCATTTACGCGCCACTTGCTTACAAACATATTACTCATCTCTATTTCTCCAGTTAGTCGTCCATTTATCATTCTTTTAATAGTGACCGCTTTAGACAACCCCAAAAATTTTGCATAGTGATTAGATGACCGAATTAACCTGTTTGTAGATTAACTTGTGGAATGAGCCGACATGCGCCAGATTTTTATAAATGGTTTCAGATAGTTAGAAACTGGTTCGGAGGAGGGACTGTTCACAATTTCTATTCGATTCACCGAGTCCTAAAAAAGAAAAAGGGCGACCGCCAATGTGCCGCGGCCGCCCCAACTCGAAAACAATAAAATGTTCTAAGCGTCGTCTTGAGGGCCCCAAAGCGGCAGCAAAATGATAGCTAAAATTGCGATGAGCAATGGGTAGGCAACTGGATCACTTGGCACCAATGAGAAAGTTGGCGGTGTCGTACTGGCACCGACATTCGAAATAAAATCCATACTTGCGGCCGAAACTTCTCCACCGCTGGCTTTAAGCGTCGCCAACCGATGTCCTGTTAGCTCCATATTGTAAGCATAAAAAGACAGAGTCATATTGAAATAGTAAACTACCCCAATGCCGTAGATAGAAGCGATGGCTTTCATCAAAACATTGTCCGCAGCTCGTTGGCTAACAACGGATGAGACCCGCATAGCTACCCAAATTGAAAAAGACAGCCCAACAAAATACAACCCTGTGGACTGGATACTTCCCGATTGAAGATTAAGAATATCAAGTTCTGTCATGTTTTTCCCCTCTGATTGAAACTTTTTGACTCGGTAACCGAGAATGGCATGTTATGCGACAATCTGTCATTAAGTTTTTGTGACAAATTTTCATTTCTGACCGACGCCCGTTAAGGGTTTTTTTAGTGTCCGCCCAGCAGGTGCTAGCCTTTCAAGCAGTTCAACTGTGAGTATTAATGAGAAGCAGAGAAATTAAACAAGTAACGACCGACCCGAAAGTTGGATACAATAAAAGGCCCGACATGATTTGACGGCGATTCGCAAGCAAGCGCTGGACAAAACGCCTAAGCGCGGGTAAAGCGCATCAAACGATAGGTTTTGGCCTCTTTAAAAGCGGCGCTGTCGATTAAAATGCGGTTTTGTTCGAGCTTGGTCAGCTCCTTGCGCGCCAGCCATAAAATCAGATTGACAATTTTCGACAAAACGAAACTGCGCTGGTCAATACGCTGTTTGAGCATGGATAAGCCCAATTCGCCGCGCGCCACCAAATTGGCGGCAAAATCCAAAGTCGGCAAAACCGCTTCAGTGATGTCGCGGTCATAATCCATGGTCAAATGGCTATTGGCGACGGCGCGCTGGAAAATAGTGTATGTATGGCCGCTTTTGGCCATCACCCCGGCCACCCCATCTTTGACGAAATAATCGACGACAATCCACACCGCTGCTTTTGTCATGGCCGCATCGAGCACCGGAAACAATTTGTCGAGCTTAATATATTGGCAAGACTCGCTCATAATCACCACGTCATATGGGCGCTGCGGCGCAAAATCTTCAAAAAAGCAATGGTGGAAGGGTTGGCCGACTTTTTCTGCATAGCTGCCAATGTGATTAATATCGGGTGACAAACCTTCCACCTCATAGCCAGCGGCTGTGAGCGCTTTTGACAATTCGCCAGTGCCGCATCCGACATCCAAAATACGCGCCGGTGATGCCGGCAAAAGATCGATAATAGCTTGTTGATAGCGTGCTTGCGCCAGTTTCAAATTGGTCAGGGTCAATTCTTCATCGCGTTCCCACAGCCCGTAATGCAAATGTTCCAAACCCAGAACATCAGAATAAAAACGCAGCGCCCGACTATCTTGCTTCGACGACATGAATGACCCTCTCCATTACAAATTGTGAACCTTTTATGCACTGAAACATTGAGCCGCGCCAGAAAAGACTATATTTTGCAACCAATTTTGAAAACTAATTTGAGGAGCGATAAATGACCGAACGGGTAAACCATGCCGGATTGCAGATTGATAAGGAATTAGCTGATTTTGTAACCAATGAGGCGGTTCAGGGGCTCGATATATCAGCCGAGGCTTTTTGGCAGGCCTGTGCCGATGTGTTGAACGCTCATCGCGACACCAATAGGGCGCTTTTGGAAAAACGCGAAACACTGCAACAACAAATCGATGAATGGCATAAGGCGCATCGCGGGGAACCGCATGATGTCTCCGCCTATAAGGCATTTTTGCAAGAGATCGGTTATTTGGTGCCGGAGGGTGGTGATTTCACCATAGAGACCGCCAATGTTGATGAGGAGATTGCCAAAATAGCCGGCCCGCAATTGGTTGTGCCGATTAAGAATGCGCGCTTTGCCATTAACGCAGCCAATGCGCGTTGGGGATCTTTATATGATGCGTTTTACGGCACGGATGCGATTGACCAATCGGGCGATTTATCGCCGGCCGGTGCCTATAATCCGGTGCGCGGGGCGCGGGTCATTGCCCGTGCCAAAGCCTTGCTCGATGAGATGGCACCGTTAAAAGGCGCAAAACATGCCGATGTTGACGCCTATAAGGTGGTCGACGGGGCGCTTCTCGCCGAACATAATGGCGGCATGACGGTGCTTGAAAGCACTGAGAAATTTGTCGGCTATCGCGGTACGGGGGAAGCGCCGGAAGCCATATTGTTGAAAAATAATGATTTGCATGCTGAGATATGGATTGAAGCGTCCCATAATATCGGCGCCGATGACCCCGCCCATGTGGCCGATATTTTTCTTGAAAGCGCGGTCACGACGATCATGGATTGCGAAGATTCCGTCGCCGCAGTGGATGGCGAAGATAAAGTCGAGGCCTATCGCAATCTGCTCGGCCTGATGCGGCGCGATTTGACCGTGACGATGGAAAAAGGCGGCAAAACAATGACCCGCGCTTTGGCCGATAATCGCGATTACACCGCCCCCAATGGCGACACGCTGACCTTGCCCGGCCTATCGCTTATGTTGGTACGCAATGTCGGTCATTTAATGACCAATCCAGCAATTTTAGACGATCGTGGCGATGAAATTCCCGAAGGCATTATGGATGCGATGATGACCGGTCTTTTGGCGCAGCATGATTTTGCCAAAAGCGACGCGGCGGCGAAAAACTCCAAAGCGGGCTCTGTCTATATTGTGAAACCGAAAATGCACGGGCCCGACGAAGTGGCTTTTGCCGATACGCTGTTCGGCGCGGTTGAACAGGCGCTGGGCCTGCCCGCCTTGTGCCTCAAAATGGGCATTATGGATGAAGAGCGCCGCACCACGGTCAATTTGAAAGAATGTATCCGGGCCACCAAAAAACGGGTGATATTCATCAATACTGGCTTCCTTGACCGCACGGGCGACGAGATTCATACCTCTATGGAAATGGGACCAATGATCCGTAAGGCCGATATGAAAGCCAGCGGTTGGCTCAATGCTTATGAAGATTGGAATGTCGATATCGGTCTGGCTTGCGGCTTCCAGGGGCGCGCGCAAATCGGTAAAGGCATGTGGGCCATGCCCGATATGATGGCCGATATGATTGAACAAAAAATCGGACAGCCGAAAGCCGGGGCCGATTGCGCTTGGGCGCCGTCACCAACAGCAGCAACTTTGCACGCCATTCACTATCACCAAGTCAATGTCGATACGGTGCAAAACCGATTGAAAAACCGCAAACGCGCCGCATTGGATTCGATTTTGGCCATGCCGGTGGAAACCCATCCGCAATGGTCACCCGATGCGGTGCAACAAGAACTCGACAATAATGCGCAAGGTATTTTGGGTTATGTGGTGCGCTGGATCGACCAAGGCGTCGGCTGTTCCAAAGTGCCCGATATCCACAATGTCGGGTTGATGGAAGACCGCGCCACTTTGCGCATTTCCAGCCAGCATATCGCCAATTGGTTGCATCACGGCATTTGCAGCGAAGAACAGGTGATAGAAACCATGCGGCGTATGGCGGCCGTGGTTGATGAACAAAATGCCGGTGATGCCGCTTATCTGCCCATGGCCGATGATTTCGACAATTCGATTGCCTTTGCTGCCGCGTGTGATTTGATTTTCAACGGGCGCGCACAACCCAGCGGCTATACGGAGCCGCTTTTACATGCGCGGCGCCTTGAATTTAAGGCCACACAATAAGCCGCGACAAAATCAGCCGTTTCTTGCGAGCCGCGTCTTTACGATAGAAAAAGCGTAACCGGCCAATGCGCTGACAATGCACAGGCTCAAAAATCCGTCCCACTGGCGCGTCGCGCCAATGGCAGTGATTTGAAACGCCGCTTTCAGGGACAATAAGGTAACCGCCATAGCCGCAAAGCCGGCCAGCGCGAACACCAGATCGGGCAGGGTTTTGAGCAAATTGGCAATCATATTACCGACAATCATGGCAACCAAAAATCCGAGGCCGAAAATTACCCCGAAAAGCGGCTGCAGGAAGACAATATCGTGCAGGGTTGTGGACAAACGCATGCTGAAGGGTACGTCGATGCCCAGTGCCAGCAAATAGCCCAAATTAAATTGCGTTTGCACAGCGGCGCCGACCACATTCAAAAATACATAAGCCGCCAGAAACCCGAAACTCTGGGCCCGATTGGGCAAAAATCGCTGCATGAAACCCTCCCTTAGGACAGCTTTCTTATAAAGGAGTATGGTGCCTTATTGCAACTGTCACAAAAGCCAATATAGTGCGAGCAGAAAACGGAGAGTTTTATGAAAAAATGGACCTTTACCGTCGCGCTAACACTTACATTAAGCGCTTTCAGCTTGGGGGCTTTTATGGTCAACCAGCACGCCGTCGCGCAAAGTTATGGCGGCTATAATTTGGAAACCATTGTCGACGGTTTGGACAGCCCTTGGGGTTTGGCCATATTACCCGATGGCGATATGTTGATTACCGAGCTGACCGGTGATTTGCGCCATATTCGTAATGGTAAGCTGGTGACGCAGGCCGTGGCCGGTGTGCCGCAAAGCCTCTATGGCGGCCAAGGCGGGTTGATGGATATTGTCATTCATCCGAATTATGAGGACAACCGCCATGTCTATTTATCGCTTTCGGTCGGCACGCCCGGCGCCAATGCGCTACGCGTCATTCGGGGCCGTTTCACCGGCGCGGCGCTGGAAGATGTCATTACAATTTTTGAAGCCGCGCCGAGCAAAAATACCCTTGTGCATTATGGCGCGCGCATGGCCTTTCTGCCGGATAATACGCTGTTGATAAATGTCGGTGACGGTTTTGATTTGCGCGAACAGGCTCAAAATCTGGGCAATCATTTCGGCAGTTTGGTGCGCGTTACCGATGATGGCAAAGTGCCACAAGACAATCCGTTTATCGGCGTGGCTGATGCGCAACCGGAAATTTATTCATATGGCCATCGCAACCAGCAATCGATCGCCGTCGATAGAGCCAGCGGCAAGATATATCAAACCGAGCATGGCCCGCGCGGCGGCGACGAGCTCAATCTGATTGAGCCGGGCAAAAATTACGGCTGGCCGATTGCCACTTATGGCATTGATTATTCGGGCGCGCGCATCAGCCCCTATACATCTTATGAAGGCACACAGCAGCCATTGGTCGATTGGACGCCGTCCATTGGCCCGTCGGGTATGACGATTTATGACGGCGCGCAATTCCCCGATTGGCGGGGCGATATTTTCGTATCCTCGCTGATTTTCAACAAAATCATCCATATTGATATGGTTGATGGCGCGCCGAAACGCCAAAGCGATATGTTTAGCGAAATCGAAGATCGCTTGCGCGACATCCGCACCGGGGCTGACGGTGCGCTATATATTCTTTCCGAAGGCGATAGTGGCAAATTATGGCGCGTCAGCCGCCGCTAGTTTGCCCTTTACGCCCCTCGGCTTATGGCGTATAAACCGCCAACCCGAAAGGGTTAAAAGAAATTCAGGAGACGCAAAATGGCTGTTCCGAAGCGAAAAGTTAGCCCCTCACGCCGCGGCAAACGCCGCGCCGCAGATGCGCTGGCCAAACCGACCTATATTGAAAACCCCGACAGCGGCGAGTTGCATCGCCCGCATCATGTCGATTTGAAAAGCGGCATGTATCGTGGTCGTCAGGTTCTCGACCCGCGCGATTAAGTTTTAAAAGCGCGAAAATTCCGGCAGGGCATCGTTCAATACGAGGCCCTGTTTTTTTTGCGTCATATCGGCTTGCCCGAAAGCCGCAGCGACAACCCCATTGACGCTATTGGTAACATAAAGCGCATCGGCTTTTTCAAGCCGCGCCATGTCAATCGCCGCTTCTTCAATCTGCAGCCCGTCAATCTGAGCTTTTTCAAGCAACGCCCCGCGAATAACCCCCGGCAAAGCGCCCTCACTGAGCGGCGGGGTAAGAAGCCGGTCGTCAAAACGGACAAATATATTGCCCGCTGCGACACAGGCAAGGCGACCGTGCTGATTGGCCATCACCGCCTCATCGGCTTGGGCAGCCAATGCTTGGCGGCGCGCCATAATATTATCGACATATTGGCCGGTTTTATGTGCCGCGCTGAACTGACCGGCAAAGCGCAAAATATCGCTCATATGCAAGCTCAGCGCATCAGGGCGCGGCGGCGCATCACTGAGCTGCATCATCACCATAGGGGTTGCTTGTGCTGTCGGCACGAGCCCGCGTCCTCCCGCACCGCCGCTCACCGTCAAGCGCAAAACCACCCGCATCTTTTCGCCATGCAATGCATTATAAGCGGCAAAAAGTGCCATTACACCATCGCGCAAAACCGCGTCGTCATAAGGGCAGGCCAACCCCAAAGCAGCGCAAGAAGCTGCAAGCCGTGCCAAATGCGCCCTCCAAAACTGCGGCACTTGGCTTTTGACAAGCAAGGTTTCAAACAGGATTTCGCCCAATAATAAGCCGCGGTCATTGGCCGATATGGCGGCCTCGGCCGAGACAATATCGCCATTTAACCACATCATGCTGCATCTTTCCTGCAGCCGGTCAAAGCCAAAAAATTCTCAATCAGGAGCCGCCCCTGCGGCGTCAGAATACTTTCGGGATGAAACTGCACGCCATAAAGCGGCCGGCTGTCATGTTTAAAGGCCATGTTCTCACCCCGTAGACTGACCGCCAAAACGCGGCAATTTTCCGGCAGAGTTTCAACAATCAAAGCGTGATAGCGTCCCGCCTCAAACGGATTATCCATACCGTCAAACAGCGCATCGCCATTATGGCCGATCGGCGAAGCTTTGCCGTGGCGCGGTTCTTGAGCATGACCGACCGTGCCACCCAGATAATGCGCCAAGGCCTGATGCCCCAAACAAATCCCCAAAACCGGCACATCAACCGGCAATTTTTGTAACAGCGGCAAGGTGACACCGGTCGTCTCCGGTCGCCCCGGGCCGGGCGACAAAACCACGGCTTGCGGGTCAAGCGCCAAAACGGCTTCGAGCGTGCTGTCTTGGCGTATCACTTGGACTGCAAAACCGGCCTCGGCAATATAGCGCGCCAAAGTTTCGACAAAGCTGTCAAAATGGTCAATCACGACAATCATCGTGCCACCGCGCTTTTATCTTGCTCCTGCGCGCGCGCCCACTCATCGACATCAACGCCAAAAGCCGCCATCAGGCCACGCGCCTTGTTCAATGTCTCGACATATTCGGCTTCAGGGGCGCTATCGGCGACAATACCGCCGCCGACATGAAAACTGATATTTGGCCCGGCCAGTTCTGCCGTTCGAATGATAATGCTGGTATCCATGCGCCCGTCAAAACCGATATAGCCGATACTGCCATAGCTGGCACCGCGCGGGGTTTTCTCATAAGCGCAAATCAATTGCATGGCACGAATTTTCGGCGCACCGGTAATTGACCCGCCGGGAAAGCAATCAGCCAAGACCTTGATCGGGGAAACATGCGGCGGCAATTCTCCGCGCACGGTTGAGACCAAATGATGGACATCGGCAAAGCTTTCCAGCGCGCATAATTGCGGCACTTTAACCGAGCCGAGGCGGCAGTTTTTGGCCAAATCATTGCGCAGCAAATCAACAATCATGACATTCTCGGCGCGGTCTTTTTCACTCGCCGCCAGAGCTGCGGCAATCCCCAAATCTTCTTGCGCATTGCGCCCGCGTTTTTGCGTGCCCTTAATCGGTCGCGTTTCAACTCGGCCATCGGCCATGTGCAAAAACCGTTCAGGCGAGGCCGAGGCCAAAGCGCGATCGCCCATCTGAAAAAACGCAGAAAACGGCGCCGGGCCGGCGCGCCGCAAGCGGCGATAATAGGACAAGGCATTGTCAATTTCGGCCAATCGAGCCGTGAAGCTTTGCGCCAAATTGGCTTGGAAAATATCGCCGTCGAGAATATGCGCGACCAAAGCGGTGACCGCCTCGCAATAGGCCGCTTTGGAAAAATTACTACGCGGCATGGCGGCCAGAGGCGGCGCATCGGGCGGTGGCGGCAAAACCGCGCTGGGCACGCCGGTCAGGATCTTCTGCCAGCGCGAAATATCCTGCCGCGCCGCATCGGCACGCGCCGCCGGGGATTGCTGCGGCAGACCGGTGGCGATGATAAAACATCGCTCGGCCGCATGGTCAAAAGCTAAAAGGCTGGCATAAAGCCCGACCACCAAAGCGTCTGTATCGGCTTGTGGCGGAACATGTGCCATATCGGCCTGAAATGCGGGCTCCAGCCCCAGCCCCAAATCATACGCGAAGAGACCGGCGGCACCGCCGCGAAAGGGTGGGACTTGCACGTCAATCTCGGGCGGCAAATCGCGCCATATGGCGCTTTCGATGGCCAATTTTTCTTGCACGGCAGCCAGCCCCTGTGCCGCCTCATGCGCCCGATAGCGCAGCATGTCATATGGCGCCAGGGCAATGAAACTATAGCGTGCCAATTCATGACTAGCGGCTGAACTGTCGAGCCATAAGGCGCCCTTTTCGTTACCATGCGGCAGAAACACCGCTTCCGGATCAAGCCATCCAATCTCTTCAATAAGCGCTCCCGATGGCGCGACATAGCGCAATTTACCGTCGCCCAAAGACGCCGCATCGGGCATTAAAAATTATCCTTACGCTGACGAATTTCGGCAAATACATCGGCCGGTTCTGCGCCCGCCATATTAAGATGCGCCTGCACCACCTCATCGGTGGCACGCAAAAACGGATTGGTCGCGCGTTCCAGTGCGATTTCGGTCGGCACGGTCGGCTTATCGGAGGCACGCAGGGCTGCGATTTCCGCCACCCGCTTATGCAAAGCCTGATTATTGGGGTCAATGGTCACCGCAAAAGCCGCATTGGCCGCGCTGTATTCATGAGCGCAATAAATTTGCGTGCCGTCAGGCAGCTTATTGAGCTTTTGTAGGCTGTCCCACATTTGCGCCATCGTGCCTTCAAACACTCGCCCGCAGCCCAGTACAAACAGACTGTCACCGACGAAAGCGTGGCCGTCCATATGATAGGCGATATGGCCCAAAGTATGCCCGCCAACATTCAACACCTGGGCTTGATGCGCGCCCAGCATCACCACATCGCCCTCATCAACGGCGCGGTCAAGGCCGGGAATTTTATCGGCTTCCCCGGCCGGGCCGCTAATGGTACAGCCGGTTAAGCGCTTTATTTCCTCATTGTTGCCGGCGTGGTCATAATGGTGATGGGTGTTCCAAATTTGCGTAAGCTGCCAGCCTGTTTCTTCCAGCGCCGCCATAATCGGTGCGGTTTCCGGCGTATCGATACAGGCCGTTTCGCCGCTTTTCGGATCATGTACCAAAAACCCATAATTATCACCGAGACAAGCAAATTGGTGAATCTGTAAATCCGTCATTATCGGCACCCCGTTTTCGTTTTCGCTTGCTTGCAATATAGTGCGAAATTAAAGGCAAAAGGAAGATAAAGGGACGACGGGGTAATGGCCATCGATATTGTCGATTTGACACGCTTTTACGAGACCCCTTTGGGGGGCCATGTGGCGACGCATTTGGTCGATGAAATTTCTCGCACCTGGCCGCAAGCAGCCGGGCCGCATGATGCGGTCCTGGCCTATGGCTATGGCCTGCCTCTGGCCGAAACGCTTTGGCCCGATGCCGATTGGCAATTTCTCATGCCGGCGCAGCAAGGTGCGCTGGCCCCACAGGAAAATGACCCGCCGCGTATTTTGGGCGAAGAGCGGCAATGGCCGATGCGAACGGAGAGTGTCAATCGTTTGATCATGCTGCACGGGCTGGAAGCGGCCAATCATCTCGATGCGGTGATGGAACAGGCCTGGCGCGTTTTGGTGCCGAATGGGCGCGCCCTATTCATTGTCCCCAACCGCCGCGGCTTTTGGGCGCGCCGCGACCAAACCCCGTTTGGCGCCGGACGACCTTTTTCTTCCGGTCAGTTGCGCAAATTACTGCACCGCACCGGTTTTGTGCAGGGGCAAAGCCGCGCCGCCCTGTTTTTGCCACCGCAAATGCCCGAACGATTAATGCGCTCGCTGTCTTGGTTCGACCGCCCGGCGACGCTGGTGCTACCGCAATTAGGCGGTGTCTGGCTCATCGAAGCGGTAAAAAAAGTGCCGGCCCCGACCGGCTCCAAAATGGCTCTGCGCTATCGCTCGACCGCGGTCATCCGACCGGCCTTATCACCGCACACCACGCCCATCAAAACAAACAGAGCCTAATTGCGGCGCAGTACGAATACACCTTGGTCAGCCAGCAAATTGGCGCGCCGTGTCGGGCGACCTTTCAGCCGGCGTGCCTTGCCATTTGACAGTGTGATGCAGCTTTCCACCTGCAAATCCAACACATCGCATAAAGTGGTGAAATCTTTCAACGTGCATAAATGAATATTGGCGGTTTCATACCAGCTGGCGGTCAGCGCGCCGGTTACCGGCATGCGGCCATTCAAAAGCAAATCAAGACGCACCCGCCAATGGCCGAAATTGGGAATGGAGACAATCAGTCTTTTGCCGATACGCGCCATTTCGCGCAGCACATCATGCGGACGTTGCGTTGCCTGCAAGGTCTGGCTCAATATCACCGTGTCAAAGCCATTATCGGGATAATAAGACAAATCCGTATCGGCATTGCCTTGCACCACGGAAAGCCCACGCGCCACACACTTATTCACCCCGCTTTGGCTGAGTTCCAGCCCGCGCCCATCAATGCCGCGCTGGCGCGCCAAGAGTTCCAGCAAGGCGCCGTCACCGCAGCCAATATCCAATACTTTGCTATTGGGCGCGACGCGATCGGCAATCAATTGCAAATCAATACGGTCGCCGTCGAGATTGCCGGCCGCTTGCGATTTTGGGTCTATCATGATGCCAGCCCCCGTGCCGCAGCGGCCGAAGCAAGAAAACCGCTCAGCGTGGCATGCATTTCCGGCTCGTCGAGCAGAAATGCATCATGGCCCTTATCGCTTTCAATTTCGACAAAGCTGACATTCGCCCCGGCCGCATTGAGCGCACGCACCAATGTGATGCTCTCCGAAGTCGGGAACAACCAATCGCTGGTAAATGACATAACGCAGAAACGTGTCTCACTATCTTTGAACGCCGCTGCCAAATTGCCGCCATTTTCCGCCGCAATATCGAAATAATCCATGGCGCGGGTAATATAGAGATAGCTATTGGCATCAAACCGCTCGACAAAGCTCATACCCTGATGACGCAAATAGCTCTCAATCTGAAAATCCGCATCAAAGCCGTAAGTGACTTCGTCGCGATCTTGCAGATTGCGCCCGAATTTTCTTTGCAACGCGGCTTCCGACAGATAGGTGATGTGCGCCGCCATGCGCGCCACAGCGAGGCCTTTGCGCGGGCGATTGCCGCTGTCGAAATAGCGCCCGCCCTCAAAAGCCGCATCGGCCAAAATCGCTTGTCGGCCGACTTCGTGAAAAGCGATATTTTGCGAGGAATGGCGCGCCGAAGTGGCAATCGGCACGGCCGAAAAGACCCGCTCACCATGCGCCACCGCCCATTGCAGCACTTGCATGCCGCCCATGGAGCCGCCGAGCACGCAAAACAGCGTTTCAATGCCCAAATGGTCAATCAACATATTTTGCGCACGCACCATATCGGCAATGGTAATGACCGGAAAATCCAGCCCATAGGGCCCACTGCCGTCGGGCTTGTCGCTTTGCGGGCCGGTCGAACCGCCACAGCCACCCAACACATTGGAACAAATGACGAAATATTTATCGGTATCGATAATGCTGCCCGGCCCGACCACTTGCGTCCACCAGCCTTCCTTATCGGTCAATGGATTATTGCCGGCCGGATGCTGATCACCGGTCAACGCGTGGCAGATCAAAATGGCATTGCTTTTGTCATTATTGAGCGTGCCATAAGTCCGATAAGCGATATCGACATGCTCTAAGCTCGCACCGCAGTCGAGCTGCAGGGCAGCGCGCTCTAGCCGCACCGTTTGACCTTCATCCCCATCTGCCTTTATCGCGCTCATCGTATCCCCATATGGCAAGTCGCATTCAGCCGCCCCTCATGCAGGAGGCGCGGCAAAATGTCAATCTTTCCTTTGATTTACACCCTCTCACGGCGTATGACTAGGCGCGTATGCAAGGGACATCGATAAAATGACCGGTAAATTGGAAGAGATACGCGCTGAAATAGACGCTCTGGACGCCGAATTGCGTGCCGGATTGCTGCGCCGTGCCGAATTGGTCGCGCAAATCGCTACCGCCAAAGCGGCCAATGGCGATGCCGCCATGCCTTTGCGGCCCATGCGCGAAATGCAACAAATGCGAGCCTTGCGCGCTTGGCAACAGGCCAAAGCACCAATTCTGAGCGAAGCCGGTCTGATGGCCATTTGGCGAGAAATTATCGGCATGGCATTGAGCCAGCAAGGCGGCATGAGCATTTACGCCTCGCCCGCTGCCATGGCCACAGCGCGCGCCCATTTCGGGGCCAGCCTGGCTTATGAAACCGCTCCTGCTGACATATCCGCATTGGCCGATGAAAGCCGTGCCATTGGCGTTTTGACTCTGGCCGAGGCTTGCGCCCCAGCTGACGGCATGGCGGTTTTTACGCGCCTGCCGCTCGACGGCGCCGCTGCCTGTTTATGCTATGGCGCACAAATTGATGAAGACCCGATTGCGGCGGGCGGGGTTTATTTGGTGTGCCGCGCCGCTGCACTAGACGGTGATACTATTTTGTTTGCCGGTGATGATTATGTATTGGTCGAGACCAGCACTCCTGAAAGGGATGCCATTTGGGGGCGTTATCTCACTTTGGAAACCATTCTTTCGGAGGGCGAGCAATGAGCGGGCCAGTTGCAAAAGACGGGGTTTTGGATATGCCGGCCTATGTCGGCGGCAAAGAAGCGGTAGACGGGGTCGCCAATCCGTTCAAGCTGTCCGCCAATGAAAACCCGCTCGGAGCCAGCCCGAAAGCCCTGGCCGCGCTGAAACATATTGGCGACCCGTCACTTTATCCTGATGGCAGCACGCGCGCATTGCGCGACAAGCTGGCCGCGTTGAACGGGCTTGATGCGGCGCGCATTGTCTGTGGCAATGGTTCCGACGATATTTTGAGCCTGTTGGCGCAAGCCTATTTGGGACCGGGTGATGAAATGCTGCACACGGCGCACGCTTTTTTGATTTACAAGCTGGCCAGCCGCGCCACCGGGGCGATGCCGATTGAAGTGGCGGAAAAAGATTTGACGGCCAGTGTGGAGGCTTTACTGGCTAGCGTCAGCGATAAGACCAAAGTGATTTTTCTGGCCAATCCCAATAATCCGACCGGCACCATGTTGGACGCTGACGAAATTGCGCGCCTGCATCAAGGCCTGCCCGCCCATATTCTTTTGGTTCTGGACGGAGCTTATGCCGAATATGTCGAGCCGGAAAATTACCCTGCCGCTTTTGATATGGTGGAAGCTTATGACAATGTCGTGACCACGCGCACATTTTCCAAAGCCTATGGGCTGGCCGCTTTACGGCTCGGCTGGGGCTATTGCCCACCCGCCATTGCCGAAGCGCTCAATCGCTTGCGCGGGCCGTTCAACATCAATGCCGCCGCCATAAGCGCCGGTCTCGCCGCTTTGGATGACCAAGCGCATATTGAAAACAGCCGTGCCCATAATACGAAATGGCGCGATTGGCTGGTGCAGCAAATCGGCGGCCTTGGTATTGCTGTGCGCAGCACGCAAGCCAATTTCATTCTCTTGCAATTTACCGATTCGCAAGAAGCGGCTGAGGCCGATGCGGTTTTATGCGCCAATGGGGTCATTCCGCGCGCGCTGGTCGCCTATGGTTTGCCGCATATGTTGCGTTTGAGCATCGGGACGGAAGCCGCCAATCGCGCCGCCCTTGCCGCCTTGGAAAAGTTTAAAACTGGGGATGCCAAGTGAGCCAGCCCAATATTGCCCTTATCGGCCTTGGCCTTATCGGCTCATCGCTCGGCTATGCGCTGAAGAAAAACAAATTGGCGGCGCATATTTCAGGCTATGCACGCTCGGCCGCGACGCGCGACAAAGCGCTTGACCTTGGTTTTGTCGACAGCGTGCATGACAGCGCCGCCGAAGCGGTGATTGATGCCGATATTGTTTTCTTCAACACACCGCTCAGCGTCATAAAAGAACTGGCCGAAGAAATTGTGCCGGGGCTGAAGGACAATGCGATTTTGACCGATGTCGGATCGGTGAAAGCGGGCGTGCTGAAAGAAGTGACACCGCTCTTGCAAGGCCGCGTGCATTTCGTCCCCGGCCATCCGATTGCCGGCACGGAACAATCCGGGCCGGAAGCCGGTTTTGCCGAATTGTTCGAAGGACGCTGGTGCATTTTGACGCCGGATGAAAATACCAGCCTGATTGCGGTGGAAGAAGTCACCAAATTGTGGCGCGGCATGGGCTCGGAAGTAACTTTTATGGAAGCCAACCATCATGATTTGGTGCTCGCCATTACCAGTCATTTGCCGCATTTGATTGCCTATAATATTGTCGGCACGGCGGCGCAGCTTGAAAATGATACGCGCTCGGAAGTGATTAAATATTCTGCTTCCGGTTTTCGCGACTTCACCCGCATCGCATCATCTGACCCGATTATGTGGCGCGATATTTTCCTTGCCAATAAAGATGCGGTTTTGGAAATGCTGGGGCGTTTCTCCGAAGATTTAACGGCGCTGCAAGCGGCCATCAGGCGCGGTGATGGGCGCTATCTCGAAGATATCTTCACCGAGACGCGCAGCATTCGCCAATCGATTATCGACGCCGGTCAAGATACCGAAAGCCCGAATTTCGGCCGTGATAAATAATCATTGCCATTTCGGCGCAGCGCCCAATTCCAGCCCGCCCAAATAAAGCCGTTTGTTTTGAAAGCGCAAAGGCAATGACAATCGGTCCTGCGTATCGCCGCCCAGAGCGGCGCCAAGTCCGCCCAATAAAAGCAGTTTTCTTTTGTCACGCTTTTTAATGAGACCGAACTCAATCAGCGCATCGGCAAAAGCCTTGAGATTGACAATATCCAAATCCAAACTGCCGTCGAGATAACCGCCGGCGCGCAATTTGACACGGCCTTTGGCAATCAAAGTCAGCCCGTCGCGCACGACTGTCATGCGATCAAGGCCGATAACATCGCCGGCAGCGGGACCGCGCTCCAGCGTCTGCGCCGATAGATTTGCACGCGCCTCCAAACGCGACAAGGTCAATGAGCCGCCGCCAATAGCCTTAATATTTTGCGCTAGCACGGGTTGCTTGGCGACAAGCGCAATATCATGGCGCGCATCATCGCGGCGGCGCATATGCACACCCAATTGCGCCGCCTGCATTCGCCAATCAAACCCGGCGCGCGCAGCGCGCAGATCGGCCTGCTGTGCCTCGAAAGAAGTACGATCGACGCCGTCACCGTCAACCACCACGCTCATTAAATTGCCTTGATGCGCCAACTGCATGTCGCGCCCGCCAATCTTTAGAAAATGGGTGTCGCGGAAATCGATAATGGCATGGCCGCCCTTAAAGGGCATGAGCGTCATGCTGAGCCCTTGATTTTGCCAATGCATCTCGCCATCGCGCCAGCGCGGTGCCTCCATATATAGGCTGATGCGCGCCGGAAACCCTTCGCGGGTTAGTTTTTGCCAAGAAAAGCCATTGGCCGAGAGCTCATCAGCAATGCGACCGGCGACAAAAATCCAGAGCGCAAAAGCGACCATCGCTAGCACACAAAGCGCGATGAAAGGCGCAAATAAAGCAAATCTTTTATGTAAGATAATTTTTCGCAATTTTAGTTAAACCCCGGCAGGCCGCTCAGCACATAGAGATAGCGCATATATTCACCCAGTAAGAGCGCCATTGTACCCGGATAAGCATACCAATAATCGAGCCGCACATTGGGCGGCAGCACTGGATAGGCCGACAGGCTGGTGGTCGGCAATGTGCGGCGCAATTCGAGAAAAGCGCGCGGCATATGATGACTGCTAGTCACCACAATCAGGCTGGAAAATTCATGCACTTCAGCCCATAAAGCGGTTTCTTGCGTATTGCCCACCGTATTGGTGGCGCGATAATCCAAGTCAATGCAGCACCGCAAGCGCGTACCAGCGGCACCCGCCATCGCCAAAATCATGTCAAAATCCTGATCTCTGTAGACGCCGCTAATGAGCAAGCGTTGGCCTTTGCCAGCGGCCAATAACTCAAGGCCGGTCTCAATGCGCACCGGGCTGGTGCCGGTAAAAACAACAATCCCGTCCGCCTGCGGCACATTATCGGGAATCGCGGTCAGGCTTTGGGCGAAAATAATGAAAAACAGCAAAAACAAACCGAGCGCGCCACCCAGCATGCCGCCCAAAGTCGTCATCATTTGCCGATGCCTGCGTCTTTCTTCTTCACCAAAACGCGACATGGCCAGCCCTCAAAGCTGCACGCGCAAACGGCGCAATACATAGCGCCGCGTCACTTGCCAGCTCAGCAAAATGGCGGCTAAAGGCATGGGTAAGAGCAGCACCAGAAAATCACCGCTGCGTGCCTCGCCGATCAAGCCGCCCAGCGTGTAAAAAAAGACACAGGCCGCCGCAAGACCGACAATAGCTGCCACTGCCGTACGACGAATGAAATGCGCTTCGAAACGTCGGGCAATATAGCCATCTTGTGCGCCGATTTGGTGCAGTACGTGAATGATTTCTTCATTCGCCAACAAACCGGCGCGAGTCGCGAATAAAATCACCATCGCTGTGGCCAAAGTTACCATGGTCAAAACCAAAGCGGCAAAAAGCTGCAGAGCATTGGCCGTGCTTTCCAATGTCTCGCGCCAGCGGCCATGCGTATCAAGCTGCGCGCCCGGCGCAATAGCACGAATTTGCGCGGACAGGGCTTGCGTTGCCGGCGGATTGTCTTGATTGGGGGTCACTTCAATCAATAGCGGTAAAGGCATGTCTTCGCCAATATTGCCGCTGCCGAGCCAGGGTTCCAACAGGGCCACCAAGTCATCGCGGTTCAAAATGCGAATGGCATCAATGCCCGGCGCGGCACGCAATTCGCGCAGCACATTGGGCAATTGCTCTTCAGCCGATAAAGTGCCGGTTTCAACAATTTGCACGGAAAGCGCGCTGGTCGCGCGGGTCAACCAACGCTCGGCGGCGCGATCGGCCAATAGGCTGCATCCCAAAGCGAGACAGGCCAGAAAAGTCATCACCATGGTGACCGCGCTTAAAGCCGGTCCGGCCAAGCTTTGCGGCGGCAATATGGTTATTTTGCTGTTGCCGCTCATCATACCGCCTCGCGCATTAGAGCCAGCTGACCATTATCCAAATGGAGACGGGGAAAATCGAACTTTTCCCATAATTGGCGGTCATGGGTGGCGATGACAATGGTTGTGCCCATTTTATTGAGCTCAATCAAGAGCCGCAAAAGCCGCTCGCCAATTTCAGGGTCGACATTGCCGGTCGGTTCATCAGCAATAATTATACGTGGCCGCGTAATCACTGCGCGGGCAATGGCGGCACGTTGTTGTTCACCGCCTGACAGGGTTTCGGGCAGCGCATCTAGACGCTGGCCGAGCCCGACCCAGTTTAATAATTCAACTGCATTTTCATGCCAAAAGCTCTGCTTGTGACCGGCAATACGCAAGGGCAAGGTGATGTTTTCATAAACGCTCAAATGGTCAATCAGGCGAAAATCTTGAAACACCACGCCAATATGACGGCGCATTAAAGCGCGGCTTTTGCGCGATTGCGCGCTCACATCATGCCCCATCAGGTAAACCCGCCCGGCCGTCGGCGCATGGGCCAAAAAAATCAGTTTCAGAAGGGAGGTTTTCCCGGCACCGGACGGGCCGGTGAGAAATCGAAACGCGCCTTGCGGAATATCGAGATTGATATGGCGCAACACGTCTTTTCCTCTCGGGTAGCGCAAGGACACATTTTCAAGACGGATCATGGCAGTTGCCTTTTTGAATCATCATCTGTCGCGATTCTAAGTGTTTTTCGGGGTGCAAAGCAAACCGCTTTCACAGCCAATCGGGGATCGCCTCGCCGGCCAAGAGCGCATCATAATCGGGGCGCGCCCGCACCACTTGCCATTTATCGCCATCTACCAGAACCTCAGGTGCGGCGCGGCGCGTATTATAAGCCGAGCCGAGCACCGCCCCATAAGCGCCAGCGGCAAATATCGCCAATAGCGCGCCCGGCTGTAAAATCGGCAGCGCACGGTCAAGACCCAGAAAATCGCCGGCCTCGCAGACCGGTCCGACGACATCCCAATTTTTGCTTGCGCCCGCATCTTCCAATACCGGCGCAATCGGGTGATACGCATCATAGAGTGTCGGGCGCATCAGCTCGGTCATGGCGGCATCAACAATCATGAAGTTTTTCGCTTGGCCTTCTTTGCAGCGCACCACTGATGTCACCAATATACCGGCATTGGCAGAAATCAAACGCCCCGGCTCCAGCATAATGGTGCAGCCGCTTGCCGCCAAAGTTTCGGCAATCAGCTGTGCATAGGCCATCGGCTCAGGGGGCAGCGTATTATCGCCATCGCCTTCACGCGCATAAGGCACGCCCAAACCGCCACCCAAATCGAGGCGACGAATATCGTGCCCGTCGGCGCGCAAAGCGCGCAGCAAAGCGCCGACCTTTTCAAAAGCGCGGCGAAACGGCATCAAATCAGTGATTTGACTGCCAATATGGATATCAATGCCGACTGCCTCAACCCCGTCCAAAGCGCGCGCATGAGCAAAACCGGCTTCAGCCTCTTCCCACGCAATGCCGAATTTGGTCTCCGCCGTGCCGGTGGATATTTTTTTATGCGTGCCCGCTTCAATATCGGGATTGACACGCAGTGCTATCTCAGCGGTTTTACCCATGGCATGCGCGGTTTCCGCCAAGAGGTCAATCTCCGAAAGGCTTTCGACATTAAATTGCAAAATACCGGCCTTGAGCGCCGCGCGCATTTCTTCCGCCGTTTTCCCGACACCTGAGAAAACGATTTTCTCGGGTGGCACACCGGCTTGCAAAGCGCGGTGCAATTCGCCTTGCGAGACAATATCGGCACCGGCGCCCATTTGCGCCA
>MDTG01426882.1_pt1 | contig 22777 bp, 21 predicted proteins | sample 811421 | NCBI WGS metagenome assembly MDTG01 (sample SAMN05326645, study PRJNA326480) | marine metagenome | isolation source: seawater | place: Pacific Ocean: South East | collected 2011
AATATGATTTTTTATATTAAGTTGAGATTAAATCAAAGGCCCTTATTTAAAGGAAGATTGAACCTTTTTTACTATAGATTTAAAGACTTCTGGATTATTATACGCCAATTCTGCTAGCACTTTTCTGTCAAGTTTTATGTTGGATTTAGCTAAGCCATTTATAAATTTTGCGTAAGTTAATCCCTCGGTTCTAACACCTGCATTGATTCTTTGGATCCATAGTGATCTAAATTCTCTTTTTTTAACTCTTCTGTCTCTATAAGCGTATTGCATGGCTTTTTCCATTGCTTGCCTCGCGATACGAATAGTATTTTTTCTTCTTCCGTATTGCCCTTTTACAGTTTTTAAAACTTTTTTATGTTTTGATCTACTTACTACACCTCGTTTTGTTCTTGCCATATTATCCTCTTAAATTGTAAGGCATATAAGACTTAACTATTTTTGTGTCTTGTTTCGACATTATAGTCGTGCCTCTTTGTTTTCTTATTTGAGAGTTTGTTCTTTTAATCATTCCATGTCTTTTTCCAGCTTGAGGCATTTTTATTTTTCCTGAAGCAGTAAACTTGAATCTTTTTTTTGCAGAGCTTTTAGTTTTTAGTTTTGGCATAATTGTTGGGATTTATATAGGCAATAATAAATATTTACAAGCTGATATTGTATTTATTTAAATAGGTTGAATTATCATAACCATTTGTCTGCCTTCAAATTTTGGTTTAGTCTCAATTTTGGCGATATCTTTAGTTTCTTCGATTATTCTGTCCATTAAATTTTTACCTAGTTCAGTATGTTGCATTTCCCTTCCTTTAAATTTTACAGTAAATTTAACTTTATCACCTTTAGTAATAAATTTTTTAGCATTTTTTATTTTAAAATTATAATCATGAGCTTCGGTGCCTGGTCTAAGCTTGATTTCTTTTAAAGAAACAATCTTTTGTTTCTTTTTTGCTAAGTTAGCTTTTTTTTGTAAGTCATACTTATATTTTCCTATATCCATTATTTTACAAACTGGCGGATTAGCATTCGGGGATATTTCTATTAAATCAAGCCCTTCCTGTTTCGCCAATTCAATCGCTTTGTTAATTGGCATTGAACCAAGATTTCCTCCATCACTTCCAATAACTTGGACGTCCAAAGCTCTAATTCTTTCATTTGCTCTTGGACCTTGAGGCTTACCTCTTCTTAGAAAGTAATTTGGTTTTGAGTTTGCCACTTAATTTAATGGGAGCTTGTTTGCATGAAGCATATTTTTAATAAAAAGATCTTTTTTAATTGTTTCCTGTTTTTCTGATCCGAGCCTTCTTATGGAAACCGTATTTTCAGATACCTCTTTTTTTCCACAAATCACTATGACAGGTATTTTTGCAAGAGAATGCTCTCTAATTTTATAATTAATTTTTTCGTTTCTTAAATCCACATCACATTTTATACCTTCTTTAAATAAATCTTCAAATAATTTTTTAGCATATTCATTATTTTCCTCCGCGATAGTACACACAACAGCTTGTGCCGGGGATAACCAAAATGGTAATTTTCCAGCGTAGTTTTCAATCAAAATTCCAATAAATCTTTCTAAAGAACCAAATAAAGCTCTATGTAACATAACTGGCACTTTTTTTGTTCCGTCTTTATCTACAAAGGTTGCACCTAATCTACTTGGTAAATTTAGATCAACTTGAAGAGTGCCACATTGCCAGTCTCTACCGATAGCGTCTCTCAAAACAAATTCAATTTTTGGTCCGTAAAAGGCACCTTCTCCCTTGTTCACTGTATATTTAAGTTTAGATTGTTTAATTGCTGAGAGAAGGGCCGATTCTGATTTATCCCAAACTTTATCATCTCCGACTCTTTTCTCAGGACGATCTGAATACTTTAATATTACATTTTCAAATCCTAGATCTTTATATATTTCTAAAATTAAATTCGTAACAATAAGAGACTCTTGGGTAATTTGATCTTCTGTGCAAAAGATATGGGCATCGTCTTGTGTAAAGGCTCGAACTCTTAATAATCCGTGCAAAGCTCCAGACGGTTCATATCGATGTACTTTTCCAAATTCAGATAATTTTAGTGGCAAATCTCTGTAGCTTTTTAATCCTTGATTAAAAATTTGAACACAACCAGGACAATTCATTGGTTTTACTGCAAATATTTTTTCATCTGGTGTCTCAGAAGTAAACATATGTTCACCGAATTTTTCCCAATGACCTGATTTTTCCCACAATGATTTATCTAAAAGCTCGGGAGTGTTTATTTCCTTGTACCCTGCTAAACGTTGTTTCATTCTCATATATTCAACTAATCTCTGAAATAATATCCAACCTTTCTCGTGCCAGAATACAGATCCAGGACTTTCCTCTCTAAAATGAAACAAATCCATTTCCTTACCAAGCTTTCTATGGTCTCTTTTTTCTGCTTCTTCCAATCTGTGCAAATAGTCAGCTAGATCTTTTTTTGAGCTCCAACAAGTTCCATAAATTCTCTGAAGCATTTCATTCTTAGAGTCTCCTCTCCAATATGCTCCTGATACTTTTGTTAACTTGAATGCTTTTCCAATCTTTCCTGAAGAAGCCAAATGTGGCCCTCTACATAAATCGTGCCAAGTATCTCCGTGATGGTAAATTGAAAGCTCCTCGCCTTTAGGAATACTTTCAATTATTTCGGCTTTATATTTTTCCCCAATTTTTTTAAAATGACTAATTGCTTTCTTTCTTTCCCATACTTCTCTTCTAGTTTTAACATCTCTATCCACAATTTCTGACATCCTTTTTTCAATTTTATTAAGGTCTTCATTTGTGAAGGGTTCTTCTCTAGCAAAGTCGTAGTAAAAACCATTCTCAATTACCGGCCCAATAGTTACTTGAGTCCCAGGGAAAAGTTCTTGCACTGCCATTGCCATTATGTGCGCAGCATCATGCCTCATAACTTCTAAACCCTCCGTGTCTTTTTGAGTAATGATTTTAACTTTAGAGTCTTTTTTTATTTCAAAACTTAAATCTTTTAATTCCCCATCTACACTCATTATAAGTGCAATTTTCTCTAAAGATTTGCTGATCCTTTTTGTAAGTTCAAAACCATTAATAGATTTTGCGAAAGAAATTTTTTTTCCGTCTAGTAATTGAATTTGAGGCATTTATATATTTAGCAATTTTTTATACTCTCTTAAAGTTGAATCACACATTGTTTCTACATCAAATTTTTTAGATATATTTTTTCTACCCTCATTTCCCATTGTAATCAATGCCTCTGGATCCAGTTCAATTATAGTATTTAGAGCCTTTGCTAGCTCTCGTGGATCATCATGTTTGTATAAAAAACCCGATTTACCATTTAAAATTGTTTCTTTTGAGCCACCTATATCGCTAGCAATAATTGGTTTGCCCATGGATTGTGCTTCTACTGCAACTCTTCCGAAAGCCTCAGGTTCAACTGAAGATGAAACCACCATATCAGCCAAAGAATAGGCTACTGGCATCTCATTACAATGATTAATAAATTTTATTTTTTGTGACATCCTATATCTTTGAACGAGATTGATTAGTTTTTTTTTATAAACTTTTCTTCCTTGGTCAGAACCTAATATAACTGCTTGAAAGTTGGATTGATTAAAATCTTCAATCAGAATATTTAATGCTTCTATAAATTTCTCTTGGCCTTTCCAATAAGTTAATCTTCCAGGCAAAAGAATAACCATTTTACCAGGTGATATCTCCCACTCTTTTTTTAATTTTTCTTGTTTAAGTATTGATACATTTTTTTGATTAAAATAATCAATATTAATTCCTCTAAAAATAACTCTTAATTTTTTTTTTTCTATTTAAAAATTCCTTATATTTCTCATTTATGTGATTAAATATGAAATTTGATCCGGCTATAGTCAGTAATGATCTTAACATCACACTATTATATATTTTTTTTAAATAATTTTTAAAATTATAAGTACCATGAAATGTCGTAACAAACTTACTTCTTGTTAAAAAACAAGCAAAAAAACATGACCATGCTGGAGCTCTACTTCTTGCATGTACGATATTTATTCCATTAAACAAAATAAGGATTGACAAAATTAACGTGTTAAAAAAAATTAGAATAGGATTTTTAGAGTGCACTGGCAAACGAAATACCTTAACTTTACTTTTTTTGACAAATTTTAACAATTGTCCACCTGATGTTGCTATAAACGAACCACAATCCTTTTCCGAAAGATAATGTGCAATATCATAACAACCCGTTTCTGCGCCCCCATAACCTAACTTAGGAATTACCTGTAAAACTTTTATTTTAGAACTCATTCTATTTAATATATATTATTAAATAATTTTTTTAACCTTATATGAAAAAATTTAAGTATTTAAGAATTTCTAAGACAAAAAAACTTAGATTTATTGACAATTATTACAACAAAAAACTTTATCTTGTTTTTTTACATGGTTTTATGTCAGATATTGAAGGTCTAAAGCCTCAATCTTTTAAAAAATTTGCTATAAAAAAAAAAATTGGGTTTGTAGCAATGGAGTACTCAGGTCACGGAAAATCTTCAGGAAAGTTTGTTAAATGTAATATAAGCACTTGGACAAACGATGCAAAAAAAATAATAAAAAAGGTAGTGAAAAATAATAATTTTATAATTATTGGTTCCAGTATGGGTTCATGGATCGCTTTAAATTTATTTAAATATTTTAAAAAACAAATTAAAGGATTTATAGGGATAGGGTCAGCTCCTGAATTTTTGGATAAATTAATGTGGAATAAGTTTAGCTTAAAAATAAAAAAAGAAATAAGAAATGAAGGAATATGTTTAATTAAGCATGGAGCTTATGAGTACCCAATTACGTATCAACTAATAAAAGATGGGAGAAAAAATAAAGTACTTAATAAAAAAATTTACAACAAAATAAACGTTACGATGTTTCATGGAAGAAAAGATGAGGTAGTTCCAGTTTCTTTTTCAAGAAAAGTATTAAATATTTTTCAAAAAGCTAAAAAAAAATTAGTTGTATTTAAAAATGGAGATCACAGTCTTTCTGAAAAGAAATTTTTAAAAAAAATAATAAAAGAATTAGATAATTTTGTTCATTAGATTTTTAATACCTATTCTATAATTGGGATACTTAAGTCTTATCTTTAATTGTCTTTTCATTAAAGTATTGCTCACTTTTTTTGAATCTTTATAAAAATTTTTAATCATCTTATTTTTAAATGCTGAAATTGGAACAGCTTCTATTTTTTTTATTCCTAATAAATTAGCTGCATATTTTGCGACTTCAACATTTGTGGAAGGCTTATCATCCGCTATGTTTAAAATCATATTTTGTTTTTTATTTCTTAGAAGCCTTTTAATAATTTGCGTTAAATCTTCTATTCTTATTCTAGAAAAGAATTTTTTTTCTTTAACATATTTTGGAGATTTTATTATCTTTTTTAAAATATTGCTTTCTTTTGAATAAATTCCTGCAATTCTCAAAATAGATACGTCACGATTAAAATTTTTTCTAAATTTTTTCCATTGAGTTTCAGCTAAAATCCTTTTTTTTCCAATTAGCGTAGTTGATTTTAATTTTGATTTTTCATTAACCCAAGATCCTTTATGATTTCCATAAACACTAGTGGAAGATAGATAAACAAGTTTTTTAAATTTTGCCTTTGTTAATTCTAATTGAAATACTTTCAAGGTAATATCCCCAAAATTATTCGGAGGAATCGAGACTATTATATATTCACAATTTTTTAATATTTTTTTTATTCTTTTATCAAAACTATTATTTTTAAAATAAAAAACTTTAATATTTCTTTTCCCTATTCTTTTATTATATGTTTTTTTCGTAGAAGTAAGATAAAATTTATTTTTTACGTTATTATTAACAAAATATTTTGCTACTTGACCCGCTCCGAAAATAAATATTTTTTTTTTAACCATAATTTTATTTTATTTTATAGATCTCCCAATGTGAAAATTTTTCATAAAATGAATAATTATTCAAAATAAATTGATTTACAATTTTTAAGCTTTTATCAGAATTGTAGAAAATATCTTGGTCTGATTTATAAAGTATAAAAGTAGGTTTTCTCTCATAAATTTTTTTAATAATCTTTTCTTGAATAACTAGAGGAGTTGCGGTCCACATATAATAGAATTTTGAACAGCTGGGTTTTTTTAAAAAATAATATAGCGCTGTTTCATTTGTAAATATTGTGGCACATTTATCTTTTTTTATGAGATTACCAAAATAAGATACTAGTTTTATATATTCCTTGGACATATATTTTTCATCTTCAAAAAGAATTAGCTCATTTATTTCCTTAAAAGATTTCTTTAAATTAAAAACACTCTTATTTTCGTATTTCTTATTAACAAATACTGATAGCAGTACTATTAGAATTAGAAAATAATTTATAATTTTTGCAAATTTAAAAACTTTTTTTTCATATTCAAACTTTTTAAAAAAATAAAACAATCCAACTGTAAAAAAAGTAATAAAAATATAACCAGTAGCTATCCTTATGTGTGGTCCATCAGATCTGCTAAGGCCATAATTAAAATACAAACAAGACACAAGGTACAAAAAAAGAATTGAGATAAAAAAAGAAAGATGTTCATTTTCTTTACAAGAATTAATTAATTTTATAATTAATAATCCAGAAAAAAGGAACAATAAAATTGCTTTCAGTGATCTGCTGTCGAAAGAAAGAAAAGGTGTAGGAAAAACTAAGTCGTGAATATAGTTTAACGTTTTAAAAATTAAAAATGTGTTGTTAGTAAATTCTCTGAATTCATCTGACGAAATGAAAATATAAAAAAATACCCAACCAAAAATAATTGAAAAAATTAATAACAAAAAATTTTTTAATTCAAATTTGAATAAAAAAAATAATAATAAGATAAAGATGAGAGCATTTATATAAACACCGATGTCGATGTACCAAAAGAAACTTATACTGGAGAATAGTCCAATTAAAATAACAAAAAAATATGTTTTATTGTAATATTTTAAAAAATTTAAAAAAATGTATATAAAAGTTAAAAATAAAAAACTACGAGGAGTAAAAATTGGTGCTCCATATCCCTGCAAACTTAAAAATGAAACGCACAATAATAAGAAATAAAAAACTTTAAAGTTTTTCTTAAGGTTTGACAAAGTCGTTAACCTAAAAACAATTAATAAGAGTAAAATTTTATTAAGAAATAAAATAATAATATTTGAAAAACGCGTTATACCGATAGTTTCTAGATCAAAAAATTTCCATAAAAAATAAGGGTAAAATTCTCCAAAAAAGCCTCTTACTATGTAAGATGTTGACCAGAAACCGCCTTCCGATTTTGTATTTTGAGATGCAGATAGCCACATTCCTTCATGGAAAAAATCAACTTTATAATTCATTGTTAAAAAATCTAAAGATAGAAATTCTAAAATTAAAAATATCAAAATACAAAAAAAATAAATTTTTAATTCGAAATCATTTGTTCTCAGATTTACTTGTCTTTCATCGAAAAATAAAACCTTTCTTAAATTAGTAAAAAATTTTTTTTCGGTAATTTGATAAAATAAAATTATTGTTGAAAAAGGAATTAGTAGAAAAATTATAAATCTAATTATATCATTAATAGGGTTTTGTTGAATTTCTAAGGAACCTTCTATTATATTTTTTTTTTCATTACCTAGAGGTATTGAAATATATTCCCAAAGAAAAGTAGAAAGAATAATGGAGCCAACAAAATAAAAATAAAGCTGATATTTTTGTTTCAAAAGTTTAACCAGCTTTTATGTTTTTTAATTTTAAAGTTATTGGGTTTTCTAATTTATCAAGCATTTCTATTGGGCAAATTTGTTTAAAATTATCCACTTCTAAGTCGAAATTATCTAAAATTTGTTTTGCGACCTCTGAATTGGTTTCTTTATAAAAATCCAAAAGATTATCTTTTAAATATTTTTTCCAATATCCTGTTTCTACAGATTGCCAAATTACAGAGCTAGGATTGACGAAATTATCAAAATTATTATGTTTGTCATAAACAAATGCCATTCCCCCTGTCATTCCAGCACCAAAATTATCGCCTACAGGTCCAAGAATAATAGCCGATCCGCCAGTCATATACTCACAACCATGTGCACCACAACCTTCAACTATTGAATTGCTTCCAGAATTTCTTACTGCAAACCTCTCTCCAGCTTGTCCTGAAGCATATAATGTTCCTGAAGTTGCTCCATACAAAACTGTATTACCTAATATTATATTATCATGAGATACAAGATTGCTCTTAAAAGATGGACGAATGACAATTTTTCCTCCTGAAAGACCTTTTCCAACATAATCATTACAATCACCCTCTACTATTAATTTTATACCCTTAATTAAGAAAGAACCCAGTGACTGCCCTGCGGAACCATTTAATTTTATATTTATTGTATTATGATCGAGCTTTTGATTACCAAATTTTTTGTAAACATAATGTGACAATCTTGTTCCTACTGATCTGAAAGTATTTTCAATATTATAATTAAAATTATTCTCTTCTGTTATTTTGATTTTATCTTTTATTTCTGCCCAAATTTTTTCATCTAAAGTTTCAGGTACACTATTAATAATTTTTTCTTTACAATATCTAGGATTTTCTCCTGGGTCTGCTTGAACTAGGAGGGGATTTAAATCTAAATCATCTAAGTTAGGTGCGCCTTTATTTATTTGAGATAATAAATCTGTTCTACCAATTATTTCATTAATAGTTTTGTATCCTAATGAAGCCAAAATTTCTCTAACCTCCATTGCTACAAAAGTAAAAAGGTTTACAACTTTTTCAGGTGTTCCGGTAAATTTTTCCCTTAACGCCTTATCTTGGCTACAAACCCCAACTGGACAAGTGTTAGAATGACATTGTCTAACCATTATACATCCCATCGCCACAAGAGATGCTGTTCCCATTCCATATTCCTCAGCTCCCATCATCGCAGCCACTATTACGTCTCTACCGGTTTTGAGTCCGCCATCAGTTTTTAAAGTTATTTTGTGTCTTAAATTGTTCAGAGTCAAAACTTGGTTTGCTTCTGTTAAACCCATTTCCCAAGGAACCCCAGCATATTTTATACTAGTCTGAGGACTTGCTCCTGTGCCGCCGGAATGGCCTGAAATTAGAATAATATCTGCTTTAGCTTTTGCTACACCCGCAGCAATAGTTCCAATACCCGTAGAAGCAACTAATTTAACGCTTACCCTTGCTTTAGGATTAATTTGTTTTAAATCATAAATTAATTGAGCAAGATCCTCAATTGAGTAAATATCGTGATGAGGAGGTGGAGAAATTAGTGTCACACCAGGAGTTGAATGCCTTAATTTAGCTATTTCATCTGTAACTTTAAAACCAGGTAATTGTCCTCCCTCTCCCGGTTTTGCACCTTGTGCCATCTTAATTTCAATTTCGTTTGCATTATTTAAATAATCAACTGTCACACCAAATCTAGCAGAGGCAATTTGTTTTACTCTTGAGTTTGCCGAATCCCCGTTAGGCATTTTTTTAAATCTATTAGCATCTTCACCACCTTCTCCGCTGCATGATGCTCCTTTAATTCTATTCATCCCAACAGCTAAAACTTCATGTGCCTCTGCTGAAAGAGCTCCATGTGACATGCTTCCACTTCCAAATCTTTTTAAAATTTCATCAACTGACTCGACTTCTTCAATATTAATTGGATCTCTTTTGCTTTTAAATTGAAGTAAATCTCTTAAATTAATTGTTGGTAAACTATGTATGCCTGAAGAGTACTTTTTATATAGATCGTAAGAACCTTGCCCAACTGCACTTTGCAATAAATGTATTAACTGACCTTGATGTTGATGATCTTCACCAGTTTTTCTATAACGGTAAAGTCCTCCAATAGGCAATATAAATGAGCTCTGTTGTGAGAATTTTTCATGTAATTCCCTAATTTTTTTTTCAATACCAATAATCCCAATTCCTGAAATCCTTGAGGACATGCCTGGAAAATAATCTGATACGATAGCTCTACTCAGGCCAACAGCTTCAAAATTACAACCACCTCTATAAGAACTTATTACAGAAATTCCCATTTTTGACATTATTTTCAGAAGACCGGCATCAATAGATTTTTTAAATTTTAAAACACAATTTTGAAAATCTTCTTCTCCGAATAGTTTTTTTTCAAATCTTTGATGGATACTATCTATTGCTAAATATGGATTTATAGTTGTAGCTCCAACCCCAATTAAAACTGCAAATGAATGTGTGTCTAAAGAATCAGCACACTCAACGTTAATAGAACAATAACCTCGTAAAGATTTTTTTACCAGGTGTGAGTGAACCGCACCTACTATAAGCGCACTTGGTATACTTGCTCTTTGCTGAGAAATATTTTTATCAGATAATACAATTGCAGTACTTCCTTCTCTAACAGCAATTTCACACTCTAATTTAATACTTTCTATTCTTTCCTTTAACGATAAATTTATTTTAAAAGTACAATCGATTATTTTGATTTTTTTTGAGAAAATTTTACAAAATTTACTAAATTGAGAATTAGTCAAGATTGGGCTGTCCAAAACATAAATATTTTCTTCAGTAAGATTATCAAAATCTAGAATATTACCAAGATTACCAAACCTTGTTTTTAAACTCATTACTTTATTTTCTCTTAATGAGTCGATTGGAGGATTCGTAACTTGACTAAAGTTTTGTCTAAAATAATGTGATACTGGTCTATAGTGACTAGATAAAACAGCTACGGGTGTATCATCTCCCATAGAACCGGAAGCCTCCTTTCCCTCCTCAGCCATTGGATGTAGAATTAACTCTAGATCCTCTACGCTCATGCCAGTTAAAAATTGTCTTTTTTTTAATTCTTCGCCAGTAAATTTTGGTTTTTCATTATCAGTTGTGATTTTTTTTTCTAAATCAATAATTTGTTTATTGTACTTTTTATAATCTTTAGCCAATAAATCTTTTATCTGTTTATCCTTAAAGAGTTTTCCACGCTTTAAATCAATTGCAATAATTTGACCCGGTCCAAGTTTGCCCTTTTCAGTAATTCTTTCCTCTGGTATTTTAATCATTCCTGTTTCAGAACCAGCAAAGAATAAATTATCTGAAGTAATTGCGTACCTTAGAGGTCGTAAACCATTTCTATCTGTAGAAGCTAAAACCCATTTAGCATCAGTCGCGCAAATAGCAGCTGGACCATCCCAAGGTTCAATAGTGCTGTTAAGAAAGTTGAATAGATCTTGATGATTTTTTGGAACTGTTTTGCTTCTTTTTGACCAAGCGTCAGGTATCATCATTAATTTTATTAAGGGCGCCAGTTTTCCTGAATGTGTTAGTAATTCAAATACATTGTCTAACGCTCCTGAATCTGAAGAGCTTCGTATTACAGGTTTTAAATTTTTCACATTTTTAAATAATTCACTAGACATGTCTTGTTCATGAATTTTCATCCAGTTAATATTTCCTTTAAGTGTATTTATTTCACCATTATGAGCTAAAGTTCTAAAAGGTTGTGCTAAATCCCAACTTGGAAAAGTGTTCGTTGAGTATCTTTGATGAAAAATTGCGAATCTAGAAGTTAAATTTTTGTCATTTAAATCTGGATAAAATTCAGCAAGCATTTCTGCTAAAAACATTCCTTTATAAACTATCGAACGAGAGCTAAATGAACATATATAAAAATTTTTGAGTTGATTTTCTCTTGCAAGTTTTTCTATTTTTTTTCTTGTTTCAAATAAATTTCTTTCAAGATCATTTGTTTGTAAATTCTCATTTTTTTTGAATATTACTTGAGCAATTTCTGGTCTACTTTGTTCAGCTGTTTCTCCTAATACATTTGAATTAAAAGGAACTTGTCTCCATCCATAAATTGAATAGTTCTCGTCTAAAAGTACTGATTCTATTATTTCCCTACATTTTTCTTGCTCTGCATAATCGGTTCTAGGGAGGAAAACCATTCCAACGCAAATTCTTTTAGTTTCATCATAATTATGCCCTGTAGCAATAATTTTTTCCTTAAAAAATTCAGGAGCAATTTCAATTTGTATTCCTGCGCCATCTCCAGATTTTCCATCAGCGTCTACAGCTCCTCTGTGCCAGATTGATTTTAATGCTTCGATACCGTAATCAACTATTTTTCTTGACTTTTTTCCGTCAGTTGTCGCTATCATTCCTACTCCGCAAGCATCATGTTCCATTGATGCATCGTAAGAAAAATTTTCTGAGAGAATTTTTTTATTTTTTAAATACCTGTCCATATAATTAAGCCGCTTTAGTTGATTTTTCAGACTTGATTTTTAAATATTTTTTAATTTGCTCTGCAGCATCTCTTCCGTCTCTAATTGCCCAGACAACCAGTGATGCACCTCTGACTATATCACCCGCAGCAAAAACGCCCTCTAGATTTGTTTGCATCGTCTTTAAATCTATTTTTATTGTTCCCCATTTAGACACTATTAGCTCTTTTTTGCTAAATAATTTAGGCAAATTCTCTGGGTCAAAACCAAGAGATTTTATTACTAAATCTGCAGATAAAATAAATTCAGATCCTGGTTGAACCACTGGTTTTTTTCTTCCTGAAGAATCTGGATCGCCTAAAATCATTTTATTTATTTCTACTTTCTTAACAATTTTATCACCTAGAAATTTTTTAGGACTGCTTAACCACATAAATTCTACACCTTCCTCTATTGCGTTGCCTACCTCTCTCGCAGAGCCTGGCATATTCTCACGATCTCTTCTGTATAAGCATTTTACAGATTTTGCTTTTTGTCTAATAGCAGTTCTAACACAGTCCATTGCTGTATCCCCACCTCCTATAACTATGACATTTTTGCCTTCAGCATTAAGAGTGCCATTATCAAACAAATCAACTTTATCTCCCAATCCTTTTTTATTAGATGCTGTTAAAAATTCCATTGCAGGAAATATATTTTTTAAGTCATGACCTGGAAGATCTATTTCTCTTGCTTTATAAACTCCCGTCGAAATCAAAATAGAATCATGTTTTTCTCTTAATTGATCTAAGGTTTTATTTGTTCCAACTTCAAAATTTTGAACAAATTTTATTCCACTATCTTTAAGAAGCTGCGTTCTTCTTTCAACAACAAATTTTTCTAATTTAAAATTAGGAATACCATAAATCAGTAGTCCACCTGGTCTATCATATCTGTCATAAATAGTTACTTGATATCCGGACTTTCTCAATTCTTCGGCACAAGCCATCCCAGCTGGCCCTGCTCCTATTATTCCGACTGTTTGTTTAAGCTCCCTTTTAACTTTAATTGGCTTAACCCAACCTTTTTCCCAAGCTGTATCTGTAATATGTTTTTCGATCGAACCTATTGTTACTGTTCCGTGACCTGACTGCTCAATTACGCAATTTCCCTCACATAGTCGATCCTGTGGACATATTCTCCCACATACCTCTGGCATATTATTTGTGCTTTGAGATAGTTCATAGGCCTCTTTCATTCTTCCCTCTGCTGAAAGCTTTAACCAGTCTGGAATATTATTGCTTAATGGACAATGTATTTGACAAAAAGGGACACCGCATTGTGAACATCTACTAGATTGCTCTTTTGCTTTAACATTAATAAACTCATCGTAGATTTCATTGAAATCTTTCTTTCGTTTATCGATCCCTCTTTTTTGCGGTGTTTCTTGTTTTAAATCCACAAACTTTAACATTTCTTTTTTCATGAATTTAGAAAATAAAAGAAAAGTAAATGATATGGTAGTTAAAAAAGGTAAGTATGGTTTACCTTTTTTAGCTAAAATCAAGGTTTTTATTAGCTATTTTTTGCATAACTGGTATGCATTATTGAAATCATCAAATAAACAAGGTTAAATTTTATTTAAAAGCATGATTGAAGTTATTATTCTTTCTTTGGTTCAAGGGATTACAGAGTTTTTACCCGTAAGCTCCTCCTCACATTTAATTGTTTTTTCTAAGTTTTTAAAATTTCAAGGTCAAAACCTCACTGTTGATATAAGTTTACACATTGGATCATTTTTAGCGGTAATAGTTTATTTTAGTAAAGACATAATAAATTTTGCTAAAAATAAGTTATTATTTTTAAAAGTAATATTAGCTTCATTACCAATTATTTTTATTGGTTATTTATTAGTAAAATTTAATTTAATAGATCAATTAAGAAATATAAAGACTATTGGATGGACGACGTTAATTTTTGGAATATTACTTTTTTTAAGTGATAGATTTGAAACAAAAAAGAATTTAGAAAATAATTTAACTTTAAAATCAATAATGTTCGTTGGTTTCATGCAAGTGTTATCCTTAATACCAGGGACTAGTAGATCTGGGATAACTTTAACAGCTGCAAGATTCTTACAATTTAATCGCGTTGACTCTGCTAAAATATCTTTCTTGCTATCAATACCGACTTTGGGTGCAGTAAGTATATTTGGTCTATGGGATTTAACTGTTAAAAATAATATAAATTTTTCAATTTTAAATTTATTTGCAATTTTTCTATCTTTTATTTTTTCTTATATTACAATTAGATTTCTTTTAAATTATTTAAAAAAATTTAGCTTAAAAATATTCGTGTTTTATAGAATTTCTTTGGGTGTAGTAATATTAGTTTTAGCCTACCTATAAAATAATTGCCAAACAAATTAGTATTATCAAAACAACTATAAAAAAAACAATAACTGCTTTTTGCAAAGATAAATTTGAAAAAAAATTCATTTTTTTAAGTTTAGTAAATTTTTTTCTATGAAACAATAAATTAAAGTAAAAAGATATTTGGATTGTAATTCTTTGATTTTAAACTTTGCCTCTCCTTTTTTTCTACCATACCAGTTTATTGGGATAACTTCATAAGTGTAATTTCTTGATATAATTTTAAGAGGTATTTCTAAAAAGATATTAAAACTTTCAGATACTAAAGGCATAATATCTTTTAAAGCCTTTTTTTTATAGATTTTAAAAGCATTAGTGTAGTCATTATATTTATTCCAAAATAATAAACTTACCACAAAATTAAAGACTCTATTTAAAACTAGTTTTCGAATTGGATAATCAGTTACTTTTGACTCCTTCATAAATCTAGACCCGAGGACAGCATCTATCTTTTTTTGATTCAAAATTTCCACATATTTAATTAAGTCATTTACATCATCCGAAAGATCAGCCATCATAATAGCCACGTACTCACCGGACGATTTTTCAATACCTAGATTAATCGCTCCTCCCAATCCTTGTTTATTGTTATCAAAAACATAAAATTTTTTTTTATTTTCGAATAATTTTTGAGCTTTTGTTAAAGTATCATCCTCACTAAAATCATTAATAATTAAAACTTCAAAATTCAGAGAAGACAGATTTTTACTGAAATAATTAACTATATCCTCGAGGTTTTCACTCTCATTTCTAGCAGGTATTATAATTGACAACATAACTTTGTTTATTTTTTAGTATTAGTAGGATATTTGTTTCACTATGAAAATACTTATTACAGGCGGATGTGGATTTGTAGGTTCAAATATTGCCATTTTTTTGAAAAAAAAATTGAAAATGGCAAGAATTTATAGTTTAGACAATCTATTTCGTAAAGGTTCTGAAATAAATTTAAAAAGACTTAAAAAGCATAAAATCAAGAATTTAAAAATTGATATCAAAAATTACAAAAAAATAAGAAAATTACAAAAATTTAATTTGATTATTGATTGTTGCGCTGAACCAGCCATTGAAGCTTCTAGGAAAGACCCGGATCGAGTTTTTCAAACTAATTTAATAGGTACATTTAATATCTTAAAGAAATGTGCAGTAGATAAATCAAACATTATTTTCCTCTCATCAAGCAGAGTATATTCTATATCCTTCCTGAACAAATTAGTAAAAAATTTAATTTTAAAAAAAAGTATAAAAAAAAAGAAAACAGTAAATGAAAAATTTGAAACATCTTTAGCAAGTTCACTATATGGGTTTACGAAATTATCTTCTGAAAAATTAATAAGAGAATTTTCATTTATTAATAAAATAAATTATATAATAAATAGATTTGGGGTAATCTCTGGACCGTGGCAATTTGGAAAACAAGATCAAGGGTTTGTATCAATGTGGATTGCAAAACATATATTTAAATTGAAGCTTTCATATATTGGATTTGGTGGTTATGGAAATCAAGTAAGAGATGTAATCCATATAGACGATGTTTGTAGATTAATCTATTTACAAATTGTGCAGTTTAAAAGAAAGTTTAATAATACGTTTAATGTGGGTGGTGGTGTCAAAAATGCTATATCCCTAAAACAACTTACAGCCAAGTGTCAAAAATTAACCAATCAAAAAATTAGTATTGGAAAGCAAAAGAAAACATCTGTATTTGATATTCCAATTTATATAACGGACAATAAGAAAATAATGAAACATTATAATTGGAAACCATCGAAAACTATAGATAACATATTAAAAGATGTTTACGAGTGGATAGTTCAAAATAAAAAGATATGGAAATATTTTAAATGAGTATAGCTTTAATAACTGGATCTTGTGGATTAGTTGGTTCAGAATCTTCAATTTTTTTTGAAAAAAAAGGGTTTGACATAATTGGAATAGACAACAATTCAAGAAAATTTTTTTTTGGTAAAGATGGGGATATTACATGGATAAAAAATCGACTTAAAAAATCCTTAAAAAGCTATAATCATAATAATGTTGATATCCGAAATTATTCTGCATTAGAAAAAATTTTTAAAAAATATAAAAAAAATATAAAAGTAATTATACATGCTGCAGCTCAACCATCACACGACTGGGCAAAAAATAAAGCATTTATAGATTTTGATATAAATGCTAGAGGAACATTAAATTTATTGGAATTAACAAAATTGTATTGTCCTTCAACTCCTTTTATATTTATGTCTACTAATAAAGTTTATGGGGACAATCCAAATTTTTTACCATTAATTGAAAAAAAAAATAGATGGGAAATTAAAGATAATCACAAATTTAGATCTGGTATAGATGAAACAATGAGTATTGACAATTGCACCCATAGTTTTTTCGGTGCCTCTAAAGCTTACGCAGACTTAATAGTTCAAGAGTATGGAAAAAATGTCGGACTTAAAACTTCTTGTTTTAGAGCAGGTTGTATCACAGGACCCAATCACTCAGGAGCAAAATTACATGGTTTTTTGTCTTATCTTGTTAGAATTTCTATGCAGTCAAAAAAATACACTTTGATTGGTTATAAAGGAAAGCAAGTGAGAGACAATATTCACAGTAATGATTTGGTTGAATGTTTCTGGGAATTTTTTAAAAAACCATGTTCAGGTGAAGTTTTTAATACAGGCGGTGGAAGATTTTCAAATTGCTCAATTATAGAGGCTCTAAAAATTGTTGAAAATTTAACAGGAATTCGAATTCAAAAAAAAATTGTTAAACAAAACAGAATTGGTGATCACATATGGTACGTTTCAAATATGAAAAAATTTAGAAAATATTATCCTAGTTGGAAACAAAAATTTACCACTAAAAGAATTATTAGAGAGTTAGTTGATCAATTTACTTCTTAAAAATTTAAGAGCTTCAATTGATAAGAGCATTTGTATTGGCAAAAGTATTAAACTATATCTCGGAAGTATAAAAAATAAGGAAAATAAAAGTATATTTGAGAAATAGTACAAACTTAAATATTGAAAAAAACTTTTTTTAAATAAAAACACAACTGCACCGATTAAACTTAAAACTGAAAGAATTATTTTGGGGAAAAGATGGCTTATATTATAATAATTTGGATATGTTGAATTTAAATCTAAAAAAATAAAAGAAAAGATTTTTAAAATGTACAATTTAAAATACATCATAGGATTTGCTTTGATGTATCTAAATGCTTCCTCTTTGTAAAAATTATCTAAATCAATTTCATACGAATTATTGAGTTTTGTTGTTAGCTTGTTTGTAAATTGATGATTTTTTAAATTTACATATCCTTCAACTTTAGTTTCAGGATTGTTTCCCTTCAAAAGGTTATACCCAAAGGATTTTGTTAATAAAAAATATTTATCGAAATGTTCATAATTTCTTTTTAGATACGGACTAATTACTATGATTGATATTATTAATGAAACTAATATTGATTTAAAATCTTTTTTTAAAAAAATAAAAAAATACCCTAAAGTAAAAACATAAAATATAATAAATTCTCCTCTTATAAGTATTAACAAACCAGAAAATATCGAAAATAGAATTAGATATTTAAACTTAAAAGTGTTGAAATATTTTAATATAAATAAAAAGTAAAATACTAATAAAAAAAGTTGAAGAGAAATTGATGAAATTTGTACAGATGAATAAACATTCAATGGAAAAAGTGAGAAAATAATCGTTGAAATAAAAGTAATCTTTGTATCATAAAAATTATTTAAAATTCTGTAAAAGACAAAAATTGTAATTAGACTTAATAAAATTTGTACAGAGATAATAGCTTTAATATAATTTACTGAGTCAATGAACAGGATTTTTATAAAGTAAATGAAATAGGCGTATAAAGGAGGCATAAATACAGATGGCAATACGGTCTCGCCTGCTTCCACAAATTTAGGCATAACGTTTAATTCGGTTGTGATTACGTTATATCCAAGTATTCCTGAGAATTCTAAATTATGGATAAGAATAGCCCACTCATTTACCAAGTCTTCATCAGCAAAAAATAACGCAGCAAAGCACCTCGCTATAATGCTTAGTAATAAGATGACTGTAATATAGTTTATTGAATTTTTTTTTGTCATATTTGGTGCGCCTGCTAGGATTTGAACCCAGAACCTCCTGGTCCGTAGCCAAGCGCTCTATCCAGTTGAGCTACAGGCGCATTAAAAATTAGTAAAATCGCAAATATATCTATTATTAATTCCTAATGTTATAAATTAATAGTATAGATGTCTTAAATATAATTGCAAAAAAAAACTATGCTAGTTATCCCATCCAAAATTTATAACAAGGATAATTTCATCAATTTATTATTTTCTGCAATACCTTTAAGCTTCATAGCTGGAAATCTGATAATTAATCTAAATATCTTTTTAATAATTTTGTTTTCTTTTGTTTTTTACGGGGTAAATATTTTTAAAATAAAAATTAAGCTAATTGATAAATTAGTAATCATCTTTTTCCTCTTCGTCCTGTATACAAGCATTTACAATAATATATTTATATACATAACTGAGGATTGGCCTAAAAATTTTAGTGTGACTAAAAAAGCATTTTTATTTTTAAGATTTTTAGCTTTTTATTTTATCATAAGATTTTTAATATTAGAGGAAAAAATAAACTTTAAAATTTTTTTAATTTCCTGCACAGTTTGCTCAATATTTGTAAGTTTAGACCTTTTTTATCAATTTATATTTGGTGTAGACATTTTCGGTTTTGAAAGTAGTGGAAGAAAATTAAGTGGTCCTTTTGGCGATGAATTAATAGCGGGAGGGTATTTACAACGTTTTTCTATTTTTTCCTTTTTTCTATTCCCATTATATTTTATCAAAAGTAAAAAATACTTAAAATATATTTATATTCTTTTAATACTTCTTTTTTTTCCAGCAATTATAATTTCTGGAAATAGAATGCCTTTAATTCTTTTTACTTTTGCAATTTCTTTAATTATGTTGCTTGAAAAAGATTTGCGGAAATACTTTGTTATTTTTTTTATTTCTATATCTATTATATTCGTATTGTTATTTAAATTTAATCCAAAAATAAAAGCTAATTTTATAAGTTTTTATAATCAAATAACTAAGATGACGACCGTTATTTCATCAAGCCAAATAGATAAAGCTAAAATGCCTCCATACTATAAAGAGTTCAGTACTTTTTACGAGACCTGGAAAATGAATAAATATATTGGCGGAGGTATAAAAGGCTTTAGATATTATTGTCATAAGCGGCAAAACATTGAAAAAAATGCAAAATTTATTTGTAACATGCACCCTCATAATTATTATTTAGAAATTTTATCTGAATTAGGGTTAGTGGGTTTCTTAATCGTTTCATCATTTTTTTTAATTAGTTTATACATGACAATTGTAAAAAAGTATTTTTTGACCTCACATTTAAACAATAGTTTGATAATTACACCATTTATGTTTCTTGCCTTGCTAGAAATATTCCCAATTAAAAGTACAGGTAGTTTTTTTACAACTGGGAACGCTACTTATATTTTTTTGGTAATTAGTGTCTCATTAGCATTATCTATAAAAAAAAATTGAAAGATATGATTAAACATATTACTTTACTTCATGAAAAAAAATGAAATTTTTATAACTTCGGCTTTAAGAACTGCAGTAGGTTCTCTGGGTAAATCTTTAAAGAATTCTTCAGCTGAAAGCTTAGGATCAGCTGTGATATCTGAGTCAATTAAAAAAAATAAAATAAGTGGAAATGATGTAGATGAAGTAATAATGGGACAAGTGCTCACAGGTGGTGCTGGTCAAAATCCTGCACGTCAAGCTGCAATTAATTCTGGTATACCGAAAGAAAAACCAGCTTTTATAGTTAACCAAGTTTGTGGCTCAGGACTAAGATCAATTATATCAGGGTTCCAAAGTATTAAAGCGGGGGATTCTGGAATAGTCCTAGCAGGAGGACAAGAAAGTATGTCTTTAGCACCTCATGCTATACATCTTCGGGATGGAAAAAAATTAGGTGATGTTGAAATGACAGACACAATGATTAAAGATGGTTTGTGGGATGCATTTCATGGATATCACATGGGAGTGACAGCTGAAAATGTAGCTACTAAGTTTCAAGTTACGAGAGATGACCAAGATAAATTTGCATTAAAATCGCAACAAAAAGCGCTCGCTGCACAAAAGGAAAATAAATTTAGAGAAGAAATAGTAAACTACAAAATTAAATCAAAAAAAGCTGAGATCAATTTTAATAAAGACGAACATCCTAGAGAGGGTATTAATCTCGAATCATTATCAAGACTTAAGCCAGTTTTTAAAAAAGATGGCTCTGTGACTGCAGGAAATGCCTCTGGTATAAATGATGGTGCTGCTGTTGTTACTATAATGGCAAAAGAGGAAGCAGAAAAAAGAAATTTAGAAAAATTAGTATCCATAAAATCTTGGGCAAGTTGTGGTGTAGACCCAGCTTTAATGGGAACTGGACCAATACCAGCTTCGAAAAAGGCACTAGATTTAGCTGGATGGTCGATTAATGATATAGATTTATTTGAAATTAATGAAGCATTTGCTGCACAAAGTATTGCGGTATATAAAACACTTTCTATTCCTGAGGAAAAAATAAATGTTAATGGAGGAGCAATTGCACTAGGACATCCTATTGGTGCTTCAGGAACGAGAATACTTGTAACATTAATACACGAAATGATTAAACGTGATGTAAAAAAAGGTTTAGCCACATTGTGTATTGGTGGGGGAATGGGTATAGCAATGTGTATTGAGCGATAATGGAAATTTCAAAACCATATAAAGGAAAAGGTAAGAGAAAGTTGAAAAAGATGCCCTTTACAGTAAAAGGCTACATACTTTATTACGCCTTCTTTTGGGTTGTAATTATTTCTATTTACTTAGCTTATCATTAATTATCTTTGCTAATGAGTATCATTAAAAGTTTTTTATTAGATAATTAGTGATAATGATTTTCACTATTAAACATATTAGTTGAATTAATTATAATATTTCTTAGGCTAGAAGTATGAAAACTTTTAGCTGTAAAAAATGTGGTTTACAAATTCCAGTGACATGTTCTCAATGTGATAGGGTTGTTGACATTAAAGTCGTTGGCGAAGGGTGTTTAGTAAAAGAGAACAAGTGTTTAGACTGTACTACTGTTCCTATTATTAAAGATGTTTGCCTAGAACAAACTACTTAAGTTTAGAATCTCTACTTATTTTGTAGTTTTTCATCCACAAACTAAAAACTTTAATTGCATCTTTCATACTTTTCGTTTTGTGAGGGTGTTTCTTCGCTCTACCGAGCATAGTTGCGATTACATTCACTTGATATTTTAATTCTCTATTTTTTATGGTTTTAATTGTATGTAAAGCTTTTTCTTTGTCTTTAAATCCTAATCCATAAGTAGTTGTTTTTGGATTATAATCTGAAAACAGTGAAAGGTTTATTGGCTTAATTTTTTTATTTTTTTTAACTTTTGACATTGGCATTTGATCTACAATTTTGAATATTTTTTTACTGTCAAATTTGCTCCATGATATTTTTTTTTCGCCGTCAAAACCAAACAAGTCTATTGCGAATCTATTTTTTACTTTCTTTGAAATTAGTTTGATCACTCTTTTGTGAAATTTTTTTATATCTTTTTGATAGTCTCTTTTAGCTTTTTTATATTTAATGTTCTTATAATTAGGTGTTTTGACCAATAAAACTCTACATTTCCATTTATACTTTTTCATAATTTGACCTCTTTAAAAAAAATAAAAATTTAGTATAGATTAAAATTATGGAATTACCCGTAATAAATCATCCAGATTATGTAGCTAAAATAAACGATGATAATAAATTTCCAATTAAGAAATTCGGAGCACTAGCCAAACACCTTTTAGCAACAAATATTATAAAAAAATTCCATATACCTAAAGAGTGCTCTATTGAAACTATGAAGACTTCTCACTCTTTAAAATATATCAATGACATTAAAAATAAGACACTAGATATTAAAGCACAAAAAAAAATTGGATTTCCAATAAATGATAGTGTTGTTAGAAGATCTTTTGTGGCAACGGGAGGAACTGTTTTAGCCAGTAAGCTTGCGCTCGAATCTAAGCTTGCTTGTAATACTGCGGG
>MDTG01253777.1_pt1 | contig 22774 bp, 25 predicted proteins | sample 811421 | NCBI WGS metagenome assembly MDTG01 (sample SAMN05326645, study PRJNA326480) | marine metagenome | isolation source: seawater | place: Pacific Ocean: South East | collected 2011
CATACCCATAGGCATACCTGGATGACCAGAGTTAGCCTTTTGAACGGCGTCAATTGATAAAAATCTTATTGCGTTTGATAAATCTTTTAATTTTGGGTCCACTTAATAATTACCTATATAGACTCTAATTCATGATATCAATATTATGATATAAAAAAATAAGATGGAAAATTTATACATCAAAGAAAAGAAATTAGAAACCGTTTTGAATAAATTAAAAACTTTAGTCGAAACGCCAAATGACATTAGTTATGGTCTAGCGGAGCTCAATAAAGAAAAAAATCAATTAGAAAGCGAAAAAAATGAAATTGAAAATAAGTACAATCAGCTAATAGTAGAATATTCAGAATTGAAAAAAAAATTAAAAGATTTAGAGAGTGAAGGATTAAAAAGAAAGCAACAAACTGATCAATTTAATCAAGATATACAAGAACTAGGTGAAGAAACCGAATCATTAGTAGAGGAAATAGAAAAATGGCAAACGTAAACATTAAATTTAATAATAAAGACTACCTGCTATCATGTGATGATGGGCAAGAAGAAGATCTAAAAAATTTAACAAAATTTCTAGATAAAAAATATACTGACCTAAAAGAAAAACTTGGAAACATAGGGGAGAATAAACTTTTATTAATTACAACAATACAGGTTATAGATGAATATTTTGATTTAAAAAAAAGGGTTTTATCACAAAAGGAAAATTTTGAAATATTATCTAATAAATTTAAAGAAATGAAATCTTTAGCAATTGATTATAAAGATGGAAAAGAGTCCGAAATTTCAAAATTAAATGTTGAAATTGATAAATTCAAAAAAATGGTTGATGAAAGTCAGAATATTTATGAAACGATGTTAGATAAAACCACAAAATCTTTAGAAGAAATTATAAAAAATACAAAGTCTGAGTCAAATATTCAGTAAATGTTATCAAAAAAAATACTCAGAAAAAAGTTTCTGTTATTAAGAAAAAAAAAATATTTTAAAGTAAATAAAAGTTTTTACAAACCCTTAATTAAATTAATAAAAAATAAAAAAAAAACAAAGATTTCTCTATATTATCCTTCAAATTATGAAGTAGATACAAAGCCATTGTTTCAAATTTTGGAAAACAATAAAAATTACGTTACTTTATTACCTAAATCATTCAAAAATGGGAAAATGAAATTTTTCAAGTGGAGAATCTTTGATCCAATTGAAATTAACTCTTTTGGTTTTTTGGAGCCAGTATTAAAAAAAAATAGCGTCAATCCTGATATTATAGTTGTTCCAATTGTGGCATTTGATAAGTCTCTTAATAGAATTGGTTATGGCAAAGGCTATTATGATAAATTTTTGTCTAAGTTAAAAAAAAATAAGGTAATTACTATCGGACTTGCATTTTTTTTTCAAAAATATAAAAAAATCACTACTTCGAAGTTTGATGTAAAATTAGACTATATTTTAACCGAGAAAGGAATTTATAGAGCTAAATGAAAATATTATTTTTAGGAGATGTTTTTGGCCAACCTGGTGTAAAAGCTGTAACAGAAAAGTTACCAAAGTTAATTAAAGACAAAAAAATAGATTTTGTAGTCATAAATGGAGAAAATTCTGCTGACACAGGTGTAGGTATTACGGAAAAAAATACCAATGAATTTTTTAGTGCTGGAACTGATGTTATAACAACTGGAAATCATGTTTGGGATCAAAAAGAAACATTAAAATTAATAGAAACAGAAGAAAGATTATTAAGACCAGAAAATCTAATCAAACCATCTCCAGGAAAGGGGTTCGGTATTTTCTTATCAAAAAATAAAAAAAAGGTTGCAGTTATCAACCTTATGGGAAATGTTTTTATGAAGAAAAGCGACGATGTTTTTCTGGCGGCAAAAAAATTTTTAGATAATATAGAATTAAAAAAAAATGCTGACTTTATAATTGTTGATATGCATGGTGAAATTACAAGTGAAAAAATGGCTATGGCATATTTGTTTGATGGAAAAGCTACAATGATTGTTGGAACGCATACGCACGTGCCCACTTCTGACCACAGGATAATGGAAAAAGGAACTGCGTATCAGACAGATCTTGGAATGTGTGGTGATTATAATTCTGTGATAGGTATGGACAGAGAGAATTCTTTGAAAAAATTTTTAAAAGATCCAAGTGGAAAAAAACATTTTCCCGCAAAGGGCGAGGCAACTATATGTGGATTAATAGTTGAAGCTGATGAGGAAACAGGATTGGCTAATAAAATTGAACAAATTATTTTAGGGGGCTCATTACAGGGGAGAATATAAAATGGCAGGTCACTCTCATTGGGCTGGAATAAAACATAAAAAAGGTAGACAAGATAAAATTAGATCAAAAATTTTTTCAAAAATTTCAAGGGAAATTACTGTTGCTGCAAAATTGGGATCCAAAGATCCAAAAATAAATCATAGATTGCGCTCTGCAATTGAAACAGCAAAAAATGCAAACATGCCTAAAGATAATATAAATAGAGCTATAAGCAAATCGGAAATGAACAAAGATCAAAATTTTGAAAATTTGACATACGAAGGTTTTGGCCCCAATAAAATTGCATTGATAATAGAGACACTCACTGAAAATAAGAACAGAACCGCAAGTAGTATTAGAGCTATTTTAGAAAAATTTGGTGGAAATCTTGGTACAAATGGATCAACAAAACATTATTTTTATCATTGTGGCGTAATAAGAGTGGATAAAAAAAATATATCTGATGAAAAAGCTTTAGATACAGCTATAAATTCAGGAGCAAAAGATTGTGTTAGTTTTGATAATTATCATGAAATTATCACCGAAAAAGAAGACTTTTATAAAGTAAAAAATAAAATGATTTTAAATATAAATAATTTTATTTACTCAAATATTGAATGGAGACCAAATGTAATGGTTAACATATCAGAAAGAGATTTTGGTAATGTAAATGATATGTTGGACTTGTTGCAGGATGATGATGATATACAAAATGTCTTTCACAACTGCAGCTTTGATAACATAAAAAAATGAGAATAATTGGAATAGACCCTGGACTTAGCGGAGCTATAGCAGTTTTAGATGATTTTAAAATTTTTGAGATTTACGATATGCCCATAATGTCAGAAGGAAAAAAAAATAAAAACCAACTAAATAGCGCACAATTGGTAAAAATTTTAAAAAATAATTTTAAAAATAATGAAGAGCTGTTTGTTATTGTAGAACAAGTAAATGCTATGCCTGGGCAGGGAGTTACAAGTATGTTTAATTTTGGACAAACATTTGGGGCTATCAAAGGAATTTGTGCCTCTTTAAATTTACCTATTTACTACGTGAGGCCATCAAAATGGAAAAAACATTTTGAACTTATTAATGCATCAAAAGATGCTAGCAGAACAAAAGTTATAGAAATGTACCCATCATTATCTGAAAGATTTAAGAAAAAAAAAGACGTAAATAGGGCTGATGCCGTTTTGATAGCCAGATATTTTAGAGAGTGCAAAGCTCATTTTATTGATTAAAATATTGGTAAATATATTATTAAAATCATATGCCAAATTGATGACACATTCGTTACGTAATTAACTTTAATGGAACAAGAAATTGCATCACAAGTAGTTGGCCTAGGAGGAGCAACAGACTTCTCACTTTGGCAACTTTTTTTACGAGCAGATTTTGTCGTTAAAAGCGTAATTATAATATTAATAGCAAGTTCAATTTTTTCCTGGGCATTAATATTTGACAAGGCAAGATTATTTAGGAGGATAGAAAAAAGTACAACTTTGTTTGAAGATAAATTTTGGAAATCAAAATCAGCAGAAGCCCTTTATAAAAATTTACCGAACAAAACAGATGATCCACTTACATCCATATTTAAATCAGCTATGACAGAACTGATAAAGACTAGATCAAAATCCTCAAATATTCAAAGCGCAAGAGTTCAAAGAGTAGTTGAGGCATCAATAGATAAACAATTAAAAAATATAGAGAAGAACTTCACTTACTTAGCAACAGTAGGTTCTACAGCACCCTTCATAGGACTATTTGGAACTGTTTGGGGCATAATGAATTCTTTCCAGTCAATTGCTATTTCAAGAAATACTAGTTTAGCTATAGTTGCACCTGGAATTGCAGAAGCATTATTTGCTACCGCACTTGGTTTGCTCGCAGCTATCCCTGCTGTTATAGCCTACAATAAATTTAACAGTGATAGCCAGAGGTATTTCTCAAGGGTAGACAATTTTTGTAAAAGATTTTTATCAATCATTTAATTTATGGCTTTTTTAATAAAACGCTCTAAAAAAGATCCAATGAGCGAGATCAATGTAACACCATTTGTTGACGTAATGCTTGTTCTTCTGATAATTTTTATGGTTACAGCACCTCTGCTAACAGTAGGAGTACAAGTTGATTTGCCAGAGTCAGCCGCAGACTCTTTACCAGACGATCAAGAACCACTAACCATATCTATTAATTCAAAAGGTGAAATTTTTATTCAAGAACACAAGGTCACTTTTCAAAAAATAGTACCAAAACTTTTAGCAATTTCAAAAAATCGAACTGATACAAGAATCTATGTAAGAGGAGACAAAACAATAAACTACGGAAGAGTTTTAGAAGTTATGGGCAGACTATCAGGAGCTGGTTTTTCAAAGGTTGCATTGATATCCGAGCCTTATAAAAAATAAATTTTATGGCTAAGAGTATATTTTTCTCATTTTTTTTTCATATTTTTATAATATTAGCAACAGCTCTGACTATGCCTTTTATGTTAAGAGAACCAATTGATCTTCCCCCAATAGTTTCTGTAGAGTTTATAGAAATTAAAGATAAAACTAATATTCCCTACGCCCCCAAAGCAAGAAAAATAATCGAGGAAGCAAAAAAAGAAAATAAGAGGGTAGTTTCAGAACAAGCTCCTCCGTCGGCTAAGGCAAAAGAAAAACCCGACAGAATACCTTTGCCAGACGATAAAAAAGAAACAAAAAAGTTAGTTAAAAAGAAGCAAAATCCTGAAGAGATTAAACCTCAAATAAGACAGTCTTCCGAATTTGAAAAAGAGGAACTATTTAACCCGAATGAGATTGCAGCATTAATAGATAAAGCAAAAGAGGAAAAATCAGAGACGCAAAAAAAAAGTGATAAATTAACCCAAAGCAATGTAAAAAACTCTTTTGCAAGAAGTCTTTCATTGTCAGAAGAAGATGCTTTAAGAGCTCAGATTTTTGGTTGCTGGAGCGTTCCATTGGGTTTACCTTATGATGAAAAATTATTAGTAAGAATTAAACTTAAATTAAAACCTGATGGCACTATACTTAAATCAGAAATTTTGGATCATGCCCGAATGAATACTCCAGGTCAGAGCTTCTATAAAGTATTAGCAGAAAGCGCGCTTAGAGCGGTAAGAATTTGTCAGCCACTCAAAGTTCCACCAACAGGATATGAAAGATGGAAGGATTTACAACTTAATTTTGATCCTACAGAAATGTTAAAAGGTTAATATGAAAAAAATACTTTTAATTTTGTTAATCTCCGTTTTAACTACCAATAGTGCATTTGCTTTGATCAAAGTTGATATTACTCGAGGAAACCTCGATCCTTTGCCAATAGCAGTTTCACCATTGCACGTTGATTCTTCTTCAGATAAAACTGACATTTTTGAAATTAGCGAAGTTGGAGTTGAAGTTTCTAAAATTATTGGGAAAAATTTTAAATCGACTGGTCTTTTTAATCCCCTTAAAAAAGAAGCATTTGTTCAAAAACCTGATATTGCACACCTTAAACCTCGTTTTGAGGACTGGAGATTAATTAAAGCACAAGCTTTAGTAACTGGCAAACTTTTGATTAAAGAAAACAAGCTAAAGGTTGAATTTAGACTTTGGGATTTAACAGCTTCTAAAGAAATGCTAGCACTATCATTTACAACGACTCCAAAAAACTGGAGAAGAGTTGCGCATATTATTTCTGATAAAATTTACGAGAGACTTACAGGGGAAAAAGGTTATTTTGATACAAGAATTATTTATGTTTCTGAAACTGGCCCAAAAGACCAAAGGGTAAAAAAATTAGCATTAATGGATCAAGATGGTTTCAATACAAAATACTTAACACTGGGTAATGAACTCGTTTTAACTCCAAGGTTTAACCCCACAAATCAACTCGTGACGTATATGTCTTATTTTAAAAATATGCCAAGAGTTTATTTATTAGATATAGAAACTGGAATTCAAGAAATAGTAGGTAACTTTCCCGGAATGACATTTGCACCAAGATTTTCTCCAGATGGAAAAAAAATTATTATGAGTTTTGCAAAAGATGGTAACTCAGATATTTACTCTATGGATATAAAGTCTCGTGTTGTTGAAAAATTAACAAATCATTCTTCAATAGATACTTCACCGTCTTATTCTCCAGACGGGAAATTTATTTGTTTTAACTCTGATAGAAGTGGTTTACAGCAAATATATGTTATGCGAAGCGATGGAACTGGAGTGAAAAGAATAAGCTTTGGAGATGGTCTTTACGGTACTCCTGTTTGGTCCCCTAGAGGAGATCTAATTGCTTTCACTAAAGTAAGAAAAGGTAGATTTTACATTGGAGTTATGCGGTCTGACGGAACAGGAGAAAGATTACTAACAGAAAACTATTATCAAGAAGCACCTTCTTGGGCGCCTAACGGAAGAGTTCTAATTTTTTATAGAGAGACTAAATCAAATAGTAAAGGCGAAGGGTTTACAGCCAAACTTTGGTCTATAGATATTACCGGATACAACGAGAGGCAGATAAAAACCGAAACTGATGCATCCGACCCATCTTGGTCCTCATTGCTGTCAAAGTAGCTATTTTATTATACAATTTGAGCTTGCAAGAAACAAATAAATTTGAAATATTACTGTCATCTTAAATATATTTAGGAGTTAAAAATATGAAATTTAATGTAGCCATGAAGAACATTTTTTTAGTTTTGATAAGTGCACTTATACTATCTGCATGTTCTACCGCAAAAAAAACAGATCTAGTTGGAGATGTTTATACTGGATCCGAGACTATAGAGTATTTAGCTAGTGGAGTTCCGGACAGAGTTTTCTTTGCAACAAACAAATCTAGTTTAACTACTGCTGCAAGAGATACACTTCGAAAACAAGCATCTTGGTTAAGAAAAAATAAAAATATTTCAGTCACAGTAGAAGGTCATGCTGACGAAAGAGGAACAAGAGAATATAACTTGGCATTAGGCGAGAGAAGAGCAAATGCTGCAAAAGACTATCTGATGACATATGGTATTTCTGGAAAAAGAATTAGCGTAATTAGTTACGGTAAAGAAAAACCAGTTAATCCTGCATCAAATCCTCTGGCTTGGTCTCAAAACAGAAGATCAGTTTCAGTTAAAGCAAATTAATTTTTAAAATATTGTATAGCAAAGACCCCGTAAACATTAAAAAAAACGGGGTCTTTTTTTTGCCATTTTTATTTTGATAAATAACATAATGATTCAAAGAAAATTAAATACTTTCATAAAAATCACTTTAGTAACTTTTTGTATAATCTATGCTCCGACTGTAAATGCTGAAGAGGAAGTATCCGAAAGTAGTCTTACAGAAATAAAATCTCAAATGAAACAAATAAGTAAGGACTTAAAAACTCTCGAGAAAGCTTTTTACAAAACATCAGAAATGAAAGAAACTCAAATTTCTTCGGGTGGATTAAACGAAGATATATTGACAAGACATCTTCTAAAATTAAATGAGATTGAAGAGCAGTTTCAACAAGTTACAAATCGGTATGAGGAAATCAATTTTAAGGTAGACAAGTTATCAAGTAGAATTTCCAAGATGCAATCTGATAACCAGCTAAGATTTAGCGATATAGAAAGTTCTCAACAAATTGAGCCTAATAAAAAATTAACAGTCTCTCCAAAAAAAAGACTACCGGGAACAGACTTGCCTCAGGATCTAGGAAGAATATCGGATACAGATATTAGCAAAACTGAACAAACTCAAAAAACTCAATCAGTAGAGTCAGCCGGTTTAGTTATAACCGAACAAACTACAAAGGCTAAATCTTTACTTCCAAATAAGTCTGCAAAAGAACAGTATGATTTTGCAATAAGTTTTATAAAAGTAGGTGATTACGAGACCGCAGAATTTGCACTTAGAGAATTCATAGACAAAAACAAAGAAAATGAATTGGCAGGAAGTGCACAATATTGGTATGGAGAAACTTTTAGAGTTCGGCAATTGTATCAGGATGCGGCTACAGCTTACTTAGATGGTTATCAAAATTATCCCAAAAGTAAAAAAGCTCCAATTAATTTATTAAAACTCGGATCAACCTTAGTGAAGATGGGTGAAAAAGACCAAGGGTGTTTAATGATAAATGGGGTTAAAAAAGAATATCCAAAAGCAAACAAGTCTGTGTTACAAAAAGCAGAGTATGAAAAGAAAAAGTTTAAATGTCCTAAAACTTAAAGGTATTCTTCCAAAAGATAAAAAAATCTCTGAGACTTATTTAAAACTAAAATTAATTATTTCAAAATATAAAGCAAAATCACTTGTTATTGCAATATCTGGTGGACCTGACAGTATGGCGCTCGCTGCTTTATGTAAAGCTTTACAATTAGAAAAGAAATATAAAATTTATTTTGTACTTATAGATCATAATATTCGAAAAAATTCATACAAAGAGGCAATCAAAGTTAAAAAAATTTTAATAAAAAAAAATATTAGCCTTAACATTTTAAAAAATAAAAAAAAAATTAATAATAATATCCAAAAAAATGCCAGAGATATAAGATACGATTTGCTAACAAAATTTTGTAATCAAAAAAAAGTAAGGTATTTAGTTACAGCCCACCACCAAGATGATCAAATTGAAACTTTTTTAATAAGATTATCAAGGGGTAGTGGGGTAGAAGGCTTATCTGGCATGAACGAAAGAACTTATTTAAGCAACGGAACTGTTTTATTAAGACCATTTCTAGATATTAAAAAGGAAATACTCGTATATATTTCAAAAAAAGTTTTTAAAAAAATAATAAAAGACCCATCTAATACAAACAAAAAATTTTTAAGAACAAATATAAGGGAACTAAAAAAAATATTAGAAAAAAAAGGATTAGATTTTGACAAGATACTTCGTTCAATAAAAAACATATCATCTAGTAAAGAAGCAATTAATTTTTATGTTTTAAAATCTATTAAAAAAATTGTAAAATTTAAAAATAAAAAAGCTTCACTGAACTTAAAAAAATTCGCAAACGAACCTAAAGAAATTAAATTTAAAATTTTTAATACTCTTTTAAAAAATACTGCTAAATCATATTACCCCCCAAGATCCAGAAAAGTTTTAAATCTCATAAGGAGATTTGAGAACAAAAGTTTTACCAAAAGCACTCTAGGTGGATGTATCTTTGAGAGAAAGAAAAACTTTTTATTAATTTCTAGAGAATTTTAAAAAAACTCATTATTCCTCACTAATTACCCATAATTGAATACAATTTGTCATATTTTTTTGCTTCAAAATTACATATATGATACTTGTTAAATTAATAATAATACCTATTTATAAAGTATGAATTTTAGAAATATATTGATGTGGGGTCTGATAGTCCTTTTGTCTATCGGTTTATTTAACATATTTCAAAACCCCAATAGAGCTGACAGTGTTAGCAATAAAATACCATTCTCAAAATTTCTTGAAGAAGTAGACTCAGGAAGAGTGATGGAGGTTGAAATTCAAGGAAATAATATTAAGGGAACATTATCTGACGGTACAAAATTTAATACTTACTCACCAAATTATCCTGAGTTGGTTGGAAAACTCTCGGAAAGAAATGTTAGTATAGTTGCATCACCACAAGAAGATAAAATGCCATCACTCTTCGGTGTTTTATTATCATGGTTTCCAATGCTACTTTTAATTGGTGTATGGATTTTCTTTATGAGACAAATGCAAGGTGGAAGAGGCGGCGCGATGGGGTTTGGAAGATCAAAAGCTAAACTTCTAACAGAAGCACATGGCAAAGTTACTTTTAATGATGTTGCTGGCATTGAAGAGGCAAAAGAAGAAGTAGAAGAAATCGTAGAATTTTTAAAAGATCCTAAAAAATTTAGAAGATTAGGTGGAAAAATTCCTAAAGGAGCTTTACTTATAGGTCCCCCAGGCACAGGAAAAACTTTACTAGCTAAGGCTATAGCTGGGGAAGCAAATGTTCCGTTTTTCACAATATCAGGTTCTGATTTTGTAGAAATGTTTGTTGGAGTAGGTGCCTCAAGAGTAAGAGACATGTTTGAACAAGGAAAAAAACATGCCCCATGTATTATTTTTATAGATGAAATTGATGCAGTTGGAAGAAGTAGAGGTGCAGGTTTGGGCGGAGGAAATGATGAGAGAGAGCAAACTTTAAATCAGCTTTTAGTCGAGATGGATGGTTTTGATACTAACGAGGGGATTATACTTATAGCCGCTACGAATAGACCAGACGTTTTAGATCCAGCTTTATTGAGACCAGGAAGATTTGATAGACAAGTGGTAGTGCCTAATCCAGATATACTTGGAAGAGAAGCAATTCTAAAGGTCCATGTTAAAAAAGTTAATGTAGGACCTGATGTAAAATTAAGAACTATAGCTAGAGGTACGCCAGGATTTTCAGGAGCAGACCTAGCAAATCTTGTTAATGAGTCTGCTTTATTAGCTGCGAGAAAAAATAAAAGAGTTGTTACAATGTCAGATATTGAGGAAGCTAAAGACAAAGTAATGATGGGTGCAGAGAGAAGATCAATGGTAATGACAGAAGAAGAGAAAAAGTTAACAGCATATCACGAGGGCGGTCATGCAATAGTAGCTTTAAACGAAAAAGCGTCTGATCCGATCCACAAAGCAACTATTATACCAAGAGGAAGAGCATTGGGGATGGTTATGAGGCTACCTGAAAGAGACCAGTTATCAGTAACAAGGGAAAAAATGTATTCAGATATTGCTGTTGCAATGGGAGGTCGAATTGCTGAAGAATTAATATTCGGTTACGAAAAAATTACCTCTGGGGCTTCATCAGATATTGATATGGCAACTAAAATGGCAAAAAATATGGTTACTAGATACGGTATGAGTAAAGATTTGGGAACAGTAGCATATGGAGAAAATGAAGACGAAGTTTTTCTTGGAAGATCAATAACAAGACAACAAAATATGTCAGAAGAAACTGCTAAAAAAGTAGACTATGAGGTTAAAAAAATTATAGATACTAGCTACGAAAGAGCAAAAAAAGTGCTTACAGAAAAAATTGATGACCTTCACAAATTAGCAAAAGCTCTTCTTGTTTACGAAACTCTAACAGGTGATGAAATTAGAGACTTAATTTTAAAGAATATTCAGCCAGAAAAATTGTCAAAGAAACAAGAAGAATCAGATGAGAACGCATCATCAGCAATAGATTCTATTGGTCTAAAACCAAAACCAGCATTATAATACAATTAAATCATGAGAAAGTATTACACTAGAGCGTGTAATTTTTATCATGGAAGGGCTGCATCAAGTCTTATTAATAATCGTAAAGCTTTTCCATTAAATGGTAAAAAAGACATTGCTTTTGATAAAATTGAAGTTTTTATAAGAAACAAAAATAAAATAACTAGTAATATTATTCATATAAGGGATATTAAAAAACTAAATGAAAATATAAAAAAAATAGTTAAATTAGATATTAAAAAAATAGTTTCTAAAAGATCAAATTTTTTAAAAAATATAAATTTTTCTAAAACTTCAATAATGGGAATTCTTAATCTTACCCCAGACAGTTTTTCAGACGGTGGAAAATTTAATAATAAGAATAAATCTTTTAAACATATATCAGATATGATTAAGTTTGGAGCAGATATAATTGATGTAGGTGGAGAGTCAACTCGTCCTGGATCTAAAACAATAGATCCAAAAGTAGAATGGAGAAGAATAGAAAATGTCTTGAAAAATTTTAAAAAAAAACACAATAAAACTTGTTTGTCACTCGACTCTAGAAAATCCGAATTAATGATTAAAGGTATAAAATATGGAGTTAATATAATAAATGATGTATCCGGTTTTGAATATGATTTTAGCTCATTGTCAAAACTTAAGAGATATAAAGTCACCAAGGTTCTTCATCATATGCAAGGAACACCAAATACCATGCAAAAAAATCCTAAGTATAAAAATGTATTATTAGATATTTTTGATTTTTTTGAAAACAAAATTAAAAATGAATTAAATGATAAAAAAATAATTATAGACCCAGGTATAGGTTTTGGTAAAAATTTGAAACATAATTTGACTTTAATTTCAAAAATATCTTTGTTTCATAGTCTTGGTTTTCCTATTTTGATTGGAACTTCAAGAAAAAGATTTATCAATCAAATATCTGGAAGGTATGATAGTAATGATAGAACTGGTGGAACATTAGCTTCAGTTCTTTTTTTATTATCACAAGGAGTACAAATTTTTAGAGTACACAATGTAAATGAAGTAAAACAAGGAATTTTGGTGTTTAAAAAAATATTATCTATCAAATGAAAAATAAATATTTTGGAACTGATGGAATTAGAGGAACTGTTAATAAAGGAAATATAACAGGTGAAAAATTTTTTAAGTTTGGATTGGCATCTGGAACATATTTTAAAAATCAAAGAAAATCAAAACAGGTAGCAATTATCGCAAAGGACACAAGGCTATCTGGTTATACTTTGGAACCCGCTCTAGTTTCAGGGCTGGTTTCAGGAGGAATGCACGTTTATACTTTAGGTCCGTTACCAACTAATGGTCTTGCAATGTTAACAAAATCTATGAAGGCTAACATGGGAATTATGATTACGGCTTCACATAATCCTTATTACGACAATGGTTTAAAATTATTTGGACCAGATGGCATGAAATTATCTGACAAAATAGAAAAAAAAATTGAAAAGTTGATAGATGCAAAAAATACAAAACAACTTACAAATCCAAAATTTTTAGGTAGAGTTAAAAGACTAGAAGATGGAAATGAAAGATATATAAAAATATTAAAAAATAACTTCCCAAGCAATTTCCATTTGAAAGGCACAAAAATCGTTTTAGATTGTGCAAATGGAGCTTCTTACAAGGCGGCTCCAAGACTGCTTAAAGATTTAGGAGCTAAAGTTATATCAATTGGCATAAAACCTAATGGTCTAAATATAAATGAAAAGTGTGGGTCAACTTATCCTTTTAAAATAAGATCTGCTGTAAAAAAGTATAATGCAAATGTCGGTATTTCTTTCGACGGGGATGCTGATCGAATAATTATGTGTGATGAGAAAGGAAAAATAATAAATGGAGATCAGATTATTGGTATGCTCGCTCAAAGGTGGAAACTAAAAAGAATTTTAAAAGGGGGTGTCATTGGAACTTTGATGTCAAACTATGGTTTGGAACAATTCCTTAAGAATGAAAAAATACGATTTTCTAGATCTAAAGTAGGGGACAGATATGTCAAAGAAAAAATGAGAAAATTAAATTTTAATCTAGGAGGTGAGCAGTCCGGCCATATAATTTTAGGTAAATTTGCAACCACTGGAGACGGTTTGCTTGTAGCATTAGAAGTTTTGTTTTCATTAAGAAAAGGAAAAAAGGCTAGTAAAATATTAAATGTCTTCAAACCCTTGCCCCAAATATTAGAGAATGTAATTGTAAAAGACAAAGACATTGTTGGTAAACTGAAATGTAAAAATGCAATTAAAAAAGCCAACAAACTTATGGGTCAAAATGGAAGAATTTTAGTAAGAAAATCTGGAACAGAACCAAAAATTAGAATTATGGCCGAGTCATATGATAAAAGTTTAATTTTAAAATGTATAAAAATAATTAAAAAATCGATAAAATAAATTGAAACCTAAGTCTAAAATTTTAATTATTGCTGGATCAGACTCTTCAGGAGGAGCAGGAATTCAGGCAGACATTAAAACAGTTACAGCATTGGGTGGTTATGCGATGACCGCGATCACTGCTATCACAGCTCAAAATACAACAGGAGTGTCATCAGTAATTCCTATAAGACCAAAGGAAATAGAAAAACAAATTTTATTTACATCTAAAGACATTAAACCGGATGCAATAAAAATTGGTATGCTTCATTCATCGGAAGTAATACTATCCGTTATAAGAGCCTTAAAAAAAGTTAAAACAAAAAAGATCATATTAGATCCAGTTATGGTTGCCAAAGGTGGATTTAAATTAATAAATGATAGGGCTATCAAAACACTAAGAGCAAAACTAATTAGAAAAGTTCATTTAATAACACCTAATATTCCGGAAGCCGAAGTTTTGACAAATACAAAAATTAAAAATTTAAAAGATATGATCAATGCTGCAAATATTTTACTTGAATTTGGTGTTAAAAATATTTTAGTGAAAGGCGGACATAGAAATTCTAATATTATGCAAGATGTATTTTTAAATGAAAAAGAATTTAAAATTTTTAATAATTATAAAATTAAAACTAAAAACACACATGGGACAGGTTGTACTTTATCAAGCGCTATTACGACTTTTTTTGCATGTGGAAAAAGTTTAAATAAATCTTGTGAGCTTGGAATTAAATATGTTAATCAGTCTATAAGGTCTAATCTTAATTATGGAAAAGGACATGGACCAATTAATCATTTAAGTTCCATTAAAATAAACAGGAAATATAAATAATGAAAAATGTAGTAGTAATCGGATCACAATGGGGAGATGAAGGTAAAGGAAAAATTGTGGACTGGTTGTCTAGCCAAGCAGACATCGTTGTGAGATTTCAAGGAGGGCATAATGCGGGACACACTTTAGTTATAGATGGAAAAACCTATAAACTGAGATTGCTTCCATCAGGCATTGTAAGAAAAAATAAAATTTCAGTGATTGGAAATGGAGTTGTGGTTGATCCCTGGGCATTGCTAAATGAAATTGATGAAATAAAAAAACAAGGTGTTGATGTGAATGAAAAAAATTTAATACTATCAGAGTCCGCTAATCTGATATTACCTTTTCATAAAGAAATGGATGAAATAAGAGAGGATGCTGCAGGTAAAGGTAAAATTGGAACTACAAGAAGGGGAATTGGACCAGCATATGAAGATAAAGTTGGTAGAAGATCGATACGTGTAATGGATTTAAATTCAGAAAGTAATTTAAATAAGCGACTAGAAAATGTTTTACAACATCATAATGCTATAAGAAAAGGACTTGGTAAAAAAGTATTTAAAAAAGATGATTTGATTAAAGACTTGTTAAAAATTGCACCTAAAATTTTAAAATTTTCTAAACCAGTATGGTTAAAAATAGATGAATTTAAAAAAAATAACAAAAAAATTTTATTTGAAGGAGCACAAGGTATTTTACTAGATGTTGATCATGGAACTTATCCTTATGTGACATCATCAAATACAGTTGCATCTGTAGCAGCAACCGGTTCAGGATGTGGACCAGATACAATCAATTATGTTTTAGGCATAACAAAATCCTACACAACAAGAGTTGGTAGTGGTCCATTTCCTACAGAACTTAATGATAAATTTGGGGAAAAATTAGGGCGAAGAGGAAAAGAATTTGGGACTGTCACTAGCAGGAAGAGAAGGTGTGGATGGTTTGATGCAGTTTTGGTTAGGCAAACTATAAAAATTTCAGGAATAAATGGTATAGCTTTAACAAAGCTTGATGTTCTGGATGATTTTGAAGAAATTAAAATGTGTATTGGTTATGAACTTAATGGAGAAAAGTTAAGTTATTTACCAGTGTCATCTGAAGATCAATTTAATTTAAAACCCATATACAAAACATTCAAAGGTTGGAAAAAAAATACTAGTGGTATTAGAGATATAAATTTATTGCCTGGTGAGGCAAAAAAATATATCGCGTCAATTCAAAGTTTTGTTGGTGCTAAAATTTTAAGTATTTCTACTAGCCCTGAAAGAGAAGATACAATTCTACTCGAGAATCCTTTTGAGATTTAATTTTTTGGTAAAAGATTTTTAGATTTGCTAGAATTAAGCATTGCTTTTTGTAGCTTGTTGAAAGCTGTCGTTTCAATTTGTCTTATTCTTTCTCTGCTAATTTTAAACTTTTTACTAAGTTCATCTAAAGTTTTAGGGTTACTTGATAATTTTCTTTCCTCTATTATTTTTCTCTCTCTTTCATTTAAAATTTTTATTGAATCATAAAGTAAATTTTTTTTCTCATCCAACTCTTGTTTTTGGGAAACATAGAGCTCTTGATCTAAACTTTCATCTACTACCCAGTCTTGCCACTCAGTCCCATCCTCAGAATTTAACGGTACATTTAAAGATTTTTCTTGACCCATCATTCTTCGATTCATCGAAACAACCTCTTCAGATTTCACACCAAGTCTTTCCGAAATTTCTTTTACTTGCTCTTTTCTAAGGTCTCCCTCTTCACGTGGTGCAATTTGCTGCTTAAGTTTTTTCAAATTAAAAAATAACTTTTTTTGTGCTGCTGTTGTCCCCATTTTTACCAAACTCCAAGATCTTAAAACATATTCCTGTATAGAAGCTTTGATCCACCACATCGCATAAGTTGCTAGTCTGAAACCTTTATCTGGATTAAATTTTTTTACAGCTTGCATTAACCCAATGTTTCCTTCTGATATTAATTCAGAAACTGGAAGCCCATATCCTTTATATCCCATTGCAATTTTAGCCACCAATCTTAGATGACTTGTTACAAGCTTATGCGCAGCTTTTAAATTTCCTCTTTCTTTCCAGTTTTTTGCTAACATATACTCCTCTTCAGCATCAAGCATTGGAAACTTTTTTATTTGAGCAAGATATAAAGATAAACCAGCCTCGCCCGAAAGGGTTGGTAAATTTGATGTAAATGTTTTGGTGCTCATATGTTTATAAATATATTTCTTAATTTTTTTTATTCAACTATCAAGTTTATCAAGAAAATCCAATACTTTTTTTAAATCTTTTGGTAAATGAGAGTCAAATTCAACAAAAACCTTTTTTTTAGGATGAATAAAACCCAATGTTTTAGCATGCAGCGCCTGTCTTTTAAAATTTAAAAGTATTTTTTCAAAATTTTTATTAATGTGCCTAAATTGTAATTTTTTCTTGCCGTACTTTTTGTCTCCAACAAGCGGATTTCCTTTGTATGCGAGATGAACTCTAATTTGATGCGTTCTTCCAGTTTCTAAACAACACTCCACAAGACTTATTTTTGGTATATTTTTAATATTATAAACTTTAATTGTTTTATAATTTGTTACAGCTTTTTTACCTTTAATTTTGCTTACAGCCATAAGTTGTCTATTTTTTTGGCTTCTTGAAATTAATGTATTTATTTTACCATTTAAAGGTCTTGCAACACCCCAAACTAAAGCAAGATACTTTCTTCTAATGCTATGATTATCAAATTGTCTCGAAAGGTTTGAGTGGGCTATGTTATTTTTTGCCACAACAACTAATCCGCTCGTATCTTTATCAATTCTATGAACTATTCCTGGTCTAAAAATACCATTTAAATTAGAAAGATTATTTTTATAAAAATATAGCAATCCATTTACAAGGGTGTTATCACTATTTCCTGCACCAGGATGTACAGTAAGCCCGCTTGGTTTGTTAATTATGATAATTTCATCATCCTCATAAACAATTTCAAAATCAATTTTTTTCTCCTTAATATCATCTACTTTTGGCTCTTTTATTTGAACTTCAATAGTGTCTCCAATTTTTAATTTTTGAGATGGAAAAGGTGAAGATTTTTTATTAATTTTTACATTCTTGGAATTGATAATTTTTTTTATTTGAGATCTAGTTAAATTTTTTAGTTTTGATACAAGAAATTTATCTAATCTTGTATTTTTATTAACTTCCTCAACTAATAATTTTATTGTTTTATTCATTTAATAATTTAAAACATACTATATGCGCTCGTAGCTCAACTGGATAGAGCGTCTGACTTCGGATCAGAAGGTTGAGGGTTCAACTCCTTCCGGGCGCACCAAATGTCAAACTATCCACTTTTTTAATTTTTCTTTATTATGATAAATATATTTAGGAAAAGTCGAGTCTATTTCAACCCTTTTCAACTGATACCCTCTATCAAAAATATCTTTCCCTGTTAAAATTTTTTTTTTAATAGCATCTTCATTTGTAATATCAGTTTTATTAAATTCCCCATGAGCAAATGACTTAATTTTTTTGGAAATATTTTCAGGGTTATGAAGGTATGCAAAATGCCAACCACCATTTTTAATAATTTGTAAATTTTGCTTTTTATCGATCCTCCAGAAAGGATATTTTTTAAATTTTAAATTTCTTAACCATTGAGGTGATATAAAATTTTTTTTTAAACAGATTCTAGATCCGTGCCAATTATTTTCTCTAAGATTAAGAAGATTAAGTTTATACATGAACATTCTTTGTGAAAAGACAGCGTAATTTCGCTTATCATATTCTTTAAGTTTATTTAAATCTGGTAGTTCATCAACATCTGACAAAATTATCAAGTCATTGTCATCAGCGTTTTTTAGTCCTTTTATTATTGAATTTCTTTGATGTTGCTCCACTAAAGACTCCCCCCCTTTATGGGGCTTCTTAATATTTTCTGGTGTATCGTCTACAATAATATAATTAATTTTATTTTTAAATTTTTTAAATTTTTCAATGTCGAAATGAAGTTTTTTATTTTTTCCCTGATGATCTACAGTAGACTCAACGATAACGAATGAATGTACAAATTCATTCAAAATATTAAACCTTAGTTCAGCTATATGTTCTTCATTAAAATATTGAAAACAATCAAAAATTTTCATAAATAACTAATCAAAGAACTTATCATTAATATTTTTGTGGTATTCAGAATACTTTAAGCTAAGCGATTCTGATATTTTATTTAAAAGTCTTAATTGACCACATATAAGCATTAAACTTACAAACTCTTTTTGTCTATCCAAAATAATTTTTTGCCCATTTGGTTTTGAAAAATCTGGTATGAACACCATATCCATCTCAACAGGCGATCTTGTTACATGTGAGCCTATTACTTTCCAATCACAAAGCATATAGTTCAATTTATTTAGATGATTTAATAACTCAGTCCATGAAGGGATATTTTTATACATAGGATAAACTTGAACCTCGCACTTAATCATTAATGGATAATATTTACCTAAACCCTTAAGAATTTCTAATTCAGCACCTTGAGTATCTATTTTTAAATAATCAAGTGAGTTCATATTTAAAGATTTTAAACTTGAGTCTATAGTTTCGCATTCTACCATAATAGTCTTTGTTACATCAAAAAGATGAAAATCCTTTTTTTTAATTCCATAAACCTCTAAGGATTTTAAATCAGGTTCATACATTGATGAACTTCCGGGACGTTTTCCAAGAATATGAAGTTTCTTTTTTTCTTTTGAACTCCACAGTCCTTTATCAATATACTGATTTGAATTTTTTCTATCTTTTTCGTTCAAAGGATCAACTAAGATTGGAAAAAAAAACTTATTATATTTTTTTGAAAAAAAAGTATCAGAGTTAAATCCTCCCTGTGATCCAACATCTAGAGCTATCAACTTTTTATTTTCAAGTAAATTTTTTATGCTTTTTTCAAAATTATAATAATCATTTGCTTTACTTAACTTATCTTTTAGAAAATTTATTACTCTGTTATTAGCTCGTAAAATTTTAAAAAAATTATACAAAACTGGTAGAAGTATTTTAACTATACTTATTTTGATTTTATTTAATGACATTAAGTTTATTTTTTCGTAAAAGTAGTTAAACCAATTTTTTTTCCTTCAATTTTACTAGATGAACAATGAAGATTAGTTCTATCAAAAATCAGCATAGAACCTATCTCCCATTCATATACAAAGTCTATTTCAAGACCTGCCAAATTTTCGATATTTTCATGTTTAAGGTATTTTTCAAACGCTAATTTATCAAAAGGTTTTTTACCGAACATTTTAATGTGTTCGGAAGACCTGATGTTCTGTCCATAACTAAGGTTTTTTTTGTCTAATTCTTTTTTGTCCAAAGTAAAATTTGTTGAACTTCCATAGAATCTATTTTTAAATATAACCGTACTACCAACAGAAGTAAGCGGAATTAAAGTTTGCCTGTAAATCAAGTCCTCAAAATTAAAACCCGCATCAACATGTAGACCAATTGGATTATAGCTTTCTTGAAAAAGACCATATATATCTTTTCCATCATCGGCTTTAAGGTTGTCCATTTTAAAATCACCTATTTGATCTTTTAATTTTTTACAAAATAAATCCTCTAGTTTTTTGTCAAAACCTTGAAGCCATCTTTTTTTAATAACATTTTGTTTTGTATTGTGAACAGTAGTTGGCAAGGTTTTGTATAATGTTAAGAACTTATTAATTTCATCTTTAGAAAACAAATTTCTTATTACTTTTGGAGGCTTTTCATTTTTCTTAATTTCCTCAATCTTCGCATGCATATTATTTATTCACCCATGTTTATTAATGTTCCTCTAATTTTAGCACCATAAAAAGAAACATAAAAAATTATAACACCTAAAACAAAATAAACTATAGATATAGATATTGCTTTAAATATGGCTAAATAATTTACAACATCATTTAATAGAATATTTCTCATTTCTTCAAATATATGAACTAGAGGCAGGGCTTTTGCCACAAATTGAAGTGATATTGGCAATATTTCTATCGGGTAATAAATGCATCCCAATGGTGCTAAAAAAAATAAACTCGCCCATGCGATATTTTCAAACGATGGACCAAATCTTAATAAGCCAGATGTAACTAGTAGACCCAAAGTAATACCAAAAAGATATAAAGATAATAATAAAAATAATAATGGTAAGCCCAGTTCAAATACAGAAACACCAAAAAGAGGTATTGCTAAAATTGCAGCTGGTACCATGCCAATTAGTGCCCTTAAAATTGCAGTAAAAGTCAGAGATGCAATTATTTCACTTAATTTAATTGGCGCTATAAATAAATTTGTAAAATTTCTACTCCAAATTTCTTCTAAAAACATCATATTAAAACTTATGCTAACTCTAAATAAAAAATCATACAAAATTGCTGCTGTTAAAATAATTCCAACGGTATTACTATAATAATCTGAATTTAAAGTAAAAAACTTAGAAATAAATCCCCAAAGAAATATCTGAACAGTAGGCCAGTAAATCAAATCTATAATTCTTGGCAAAGAATTGCTTATTAAGTATAAATGCCTTAAAGCTAAAGCATAAATTTTACCAAGACTCATTTTTACCCCTAGCTAATTTCAGAAAAGTTTCTTCAAGATTATTTCTTCCATGTTTTTTAATAATCTCTTCACAAGTTCCTCTATCAATAATTTTTCCATTTTTCATCATTATTATGCTGTCACATAATCTTTCAACTTCATTCATATTGTGAGATGCAAGTAGAACTGTAACTTGATTTTTAGATCTATATTTTTGAATATATGTACGAACAAAATCTCCAATATCTGGATCAAGACTAGCAGTGGGTTCATCCAGTAATAAAATTTCAGGTTTATTAATTAATGATTTTGCAAGGGAAACCCTATTCTTTTGTCCCGAAGACAGTTCTCCTGTCTTTCTATCAAAAAAATTTTTTATGTCCAAGTCTTCAGATATTTCATTTATTCTTTCTTTTAAATTTTTTATGCCATAAAGCCTTCCATAGACTTCAAGATTTTGCCTAACAGTTAATTTTTTTGGTAATTCAATATAGGGAGAAGCAAAATTAATTCTACTTAATATTTCATCTCTCTTATAAGACTCAATATTTTTGTTATCTATAATTATTTCACCGCTTGTTGGTTTTATCAGGCCCAATATCATACCTATAGAAGTAGTTTTTCCACAACCATTTGGCCCAAGTAATCCTAATGTTTTATTTTTTTCGATACTAAAATTGATATTATTAACTGCAAGAGTATCTTTATATTTTTTTGAAAGATTTTTAATTTGTATAAACATTTTAATATGAAGCTTTTTTTAATCTATCGTTAATAGCAATTCCAATTTTATTGTTTGGAATTTTGAGAACTTTAATTTTTTTGTAACCAAGGTTTTTTATTTCCCTTAAAGTTTTGTACAATTTTTTTCCAGCTTCTTTCAAGTCTCCTTTTTTGCTTAAATTGAATATATTTTTTCCACTTTTATACTTTTTTCCAAAAACAATAAATGCGTCTTTATCATCCACTTTTTTACAATTAAGTTTAATAGGTATTCCAGGAGAGTAGTGTCTTTTCAACTGTCCAGGTGAAATTATCTTATTCGTTCTCATTTGATAAGAAATTTTTCTTTTTAAAACTTTACTTATTTGCTTACCACTTATTGAGCCAGGTCTAAGAACTTTAATTTTATCAAACAAAGAAATTACAGTTGACTCTAAACCTATTTTTGTGATGCCTCCATCTAAAATAAAATTTAACTTTTTACCAAATTCTTCTAATACGTCATTACTTTTAACAGGACTCAAGCTCATTGAAATATTTGCGCTAGGAACTGCTAGTGGAAATTTCAAATCCTTCAGTAAATTTCTAATAATCTTATTTTTAGGAAACCTAACAGCAATGCTCTTCAGTTTTGAATTTGCGTATTTTGAAATTTTTGAATTTTTTTTCTTTTTCAAAATGTAAGTCAATGGGCCAGGTGAGAATTTTTTATATAATTTTAAAAATTCTTTGTTTATATGAGCATCTTGTTTAAGGAACTTTAAATTATAATAATGAATAATAAGAGGATTTTTCTTAGGTCTATTTTTAAGTTTATAAATTTTTTTAACAGATCTGTCCGA
>MDTG01236330.1_pt1 | contig 22769 bp, 28 predicted proteins | sample 811421 | NCBI WGS metagenome assembly MDTG01 (sample SAMN05326645, study PRJNA326480) | marine metagenome | isolation source: seawater | place: Pacific Ocean: South East | collected 2011
GATAATTTACATTTAAAAATTTTAGAAGATATAAGTACATTTTTTAATACAGACGCTTATAATTTAATGCCAATAACAGGAAAGATTTTAGCTGATCTAAATAATATTGAAATTAAATTTAATAAATTCAAATAATTAATTTTATTTTTTTTATTTTAATTTCTCAATATATATTATAAATGACTACAATTGAGTATACATCTGCAGCTAATGATTTTTTTGGAGATAATTCATTAAATTTTATTAATGATCGCAGAACATTTAATCAAGCTACTGATAATCATTCAGATCCATGTGAATATAAACAATTATTAAATTTAGCTACTAAACCAATGGAATATTATGTGAATAGTTTAAATAATCCAGAAGGTACAAATAATCCAAATTTAGCATTTACTCCTGTTGGAAATGCTCAAGTTGAAAATATTTCCAATGTTTTCGATAGACCAATTCCTTCAACTCTCCAAAGAACAAATGCAACTTATACACTTCCATATTCAACAAGTCCTAATTTAGGAATGCAAACTGTTTCAAATCCATTAGCAACTGATGAAGATATAACTTTAAAAACAGGTTTGACATTAAGACATAAGTTAAATGATTTTTCTGCTCATAAATTTCCGAACTTTAGTGATATTATTACTGAATCTATGGGTCCACTTGTACAAAATGCTGGTCAATTTTTTGGATTAGATGTAAATGGTCAAAGAGTATTATCAAATAGATTAGATTCACAAATTCCAGGTTTAAATGAACAACAATCATTAATATCAAATGGAACAGGTGTTGTATGGGGAGATTATTCTGGACAATTATGTGGCGCTGATTCAAGATCTATGTTATTAAATTATCAAACTGGTCCATTTAAAGGAAATTCTCAAAAGGATTTTAATCTTTTATTAGCAAAACAAGGTCAATTACAAAATGCTGCCTCAACTGGAGCTTAATTTAAATAAATTGTTTTAAAAATTAAAAAAAAAAATAAATAAATATATTATTAAATTCATAAGAAATGCCTCAAACTGATTTAAAATCCGATAATTTTTGTGGATATAATACAGCTGCTGCTACTATGTACTGGATATTAGATCCAGCTCAGAATAGATTACAATATAATATTGGTGAAGTTGGAGTTCCAACTGGAGTTGGACAACATACTCCAGGTGATGTTATACAAGTTGATTCATTTTTAAAAGATATTGGTAATTATTTAACATCATGTAATCCTCCAGCACCACCAATGCCATCTAATAAAGGATATTCTAGTGATGCTAGTATTACTCATACAGGACATTCTTTACCTGTTCAGGGAGCAAATCCTAATTTTAAACAAGTTAGTCCATTACCAACTGCTACTTTTGATAATGATGCAGTATTAACCTATCCTAGTACAAAAGAAAATTTTGCAAATAACTATATTAAAAATCAGAGAGAAATGAATATTTTACCTGAAATAAATCCCAATGATACACAAGAAAATTTAGAAAAATATACGAATTTATCTAAAGAAAAATATATGGCTGCTGATGGATCTGATAAAAATTTCAATGATTTTAGTGGAACAGGTGCATTTACAAGTAGAGAAGTAAATGCAGATACATTTTTATTACCGGATGCTGGTCAAAATGTAAAAAGATCTGCATATGATATTAGTTCTGTAGATTGGCAAGCTGGATTTGCTGGAAATGCTGGAAATTTACATACTAATCCGCAAAATTTAACATATGTAATTGAAAGAATGTGGGAAGAAAGAGGAGGTTTAGATCAAAATGATTTAATTAAAAAATCTTGGAAATTATATACTAGAGAACATCCATTTGGTCCAGAAAATTTAAAAGGACAAGTACAACAACCAACTTGTACAAAACTAAGACAACCATATCCTATAAATGCTCCTTTTGGATTAGAATTTAATCAAACATCTAAACATTTTGATGCTGTTGATGTTGTAGCACAAGGTAAATCATCACCATTATTAGGTCAAGAAAATGGTTTACCTTTTAATTACAATGCACCATTTATAAATGGCGGTTGTAATCCAATATCTATGGTTAAAGATAAACAAATGTGTACTGACAGTAATAATGATTTAACAGGGGTAAATAATTTCAATTGGAATACACAACTTCCACCTTTAGGAATTTAATTTACTTAAAAGAAAAAAAAATATATTTAATAAATAATATACATATTTAATGACCAATAATAATAATGATAGAAATTTAAGAAGACGAATTTCCTATACAGAAAGATATAGTCTTTTATCTTCTGAAACTCCATCAATTAGTATAAGTATTACAACAATTCCTGTTAGTCAAGGTTTAATATATAATACTATAACTCCTAGTTCAGGTTTTATATCACAAATATTAAATAGTAATTTAAGTACACCTAACTCTACGTATATGATGTATAATAATTTATCATTTAATAATAATTTTAATAATTCTATAAATCAATTACAAAACTATAGGAATTTTACTGAAGAAATATTATTTCCTCCAGTTGGAATTTTACAATATATAATAAATAATTTATTAGAAAAAAATAATAAACAAACATTAACTGAAGAAGAATATAAAAATTTAATTAGTGAAAAAAATGAAAAACTTGATGAGTGTCCCATATGTTATGCAGAATCTGAAAAATATATTAAAATTAATAAATGTGAACATAAATTTTGTGAAAATTGTATCAAAAAATGGCTATTAGATAATGCAATAACATGTCCATTATGTAGAACAAATTTATTAGATTAAAAAAGTTTTAAATTAATTAATTAAAAAAAAATAATTATATTTTTATATTATCAAATAATAATATGGAACCCATAAGTGTAATTGTTGGAGTTTCAACAATTGGATATTTACTTGATCAATACAAAAATATAAATAATTTTAATCAAAAACAATCAAATCAAATTCCAGTAGGAAATATGAATCCATGTGCAGATCAATATCCATGGAATTTTGTAGATAATTTTGAAGATAAAAAGAAAGAACCAAGTCCTTTAACTCCTGTTCCAACAATCGCTCCTACCACAATTAATTCAATTAATAATGCAGGAGATCCTCCTGCAGATTTTTTTTTAAATGGTAATAAAAGACCTGTTGATGATTTTTTAATTAATAATCAAGTACCATTTTTTAAAGGTAATGGAACAAATCAAGATATGAGAGGTACAGGAGTAGAACAAGGTAATATTAATTATGATAATTATAATACAGGCAATGAGGGATTTACTCCAGCTTATACTACATTAGCAACCTTTACAGGTTTTGATAATACTTATTTACATAAGAGAGAAGCTCCTAATTTTTTCTCTCCTCTTGAAAGAAGAGATGCTAATACTTTACCAGTTGAACAACCTGAAGGTCAAAGACCCTTAAGAGATAGATTTACTACTAGTATTTTAACTAAAAATGAACAAACACCAATTGAAAAACAATTAGTTGGACCAGGATTAAATATTAAACCTGATATGCCTAATGATGGACAAGGATACAATTCTGGATTACAAAATCGTGTAATGCCAAATAATGTAAATGCTTATAGATTATCACAATTTGGAGGTATGGTAAGAGGTACAAATGCTCAATTACCTAATTTACCAACTGCACTACCTGGTACTGGCCCAGCATTAGATTCAAATACAAATTCTCTTTCAACACAAGCTAAGGTCATGGATTTTGATTTAAATCAAATAGAAGAAATGCAAAATTTATCAAATTTATCAGAAAATATGTATGGTGTTCCAAGTAAAAATAAAACACCATATTGGACTCTTGAAGATAGACCATTATCTGCAGGAGGAGGTATTACACAAGCGCCATCGCATTATTCTAATCCTGCATGGCCTTCTGCTACTAATAAGAGACAAGAAATTAACGTATCATTTGGTGATAGTATTAGAGTTAGTTAAAGTAATATAAAGACTTTATTTGAATATAATATTATTTATATGAGTGTTGAAATTAGTGTATCTAACCTTCATAATATTAATCATTGTGATAATATAATAGAAAAACTTAAAAAAATTAATATTGATTATAGAACTATTAATACAAAATCAATTGTTGATAATCATATAGAATATGGATGTATTGTAACAATTGGTTCAAACTATAATTCTAAAAAAAATATTAATGATATATGGAATAAAATAAATAGTGATAAAATATATAACTGTTCACATTTAAAAATAGAAGGAATTTTTAGTGGATGTATATTAAATTATATTAATGCAAATTTTTGCAATTAAATCTTTTTGTTTTTTACTAGAAGAATAAACCTTAAAAATATATAATAATCTTATAATAGAGAATCATAACCAAATAATTTAAATTCTTTTTTATGTTTATTATATACAATTCTTTTATCTTCTTCATCATAGTATTTACTCCAATGTTTTTTGGAGTCACGAAACGACGATTTATGTTTCGGTAATAATGATAAATCATATGAATCTATGTTCAATTTTTTACAAAGTTCTTTTATGTCTTCTTCTAAATATTCATATCTTATAAAATAATCACATACACTTTTTCCATTAATAGAATGAATAAATAAATTATTATTATCAAATCTTCTTATAAATTCCTTCCAAGATAGTTTTGGTTTGATTCCTTTTTGTGCGCGTCGACGCTCTAACCATTTGTTGTCGTCGGTATCGCGTTGTTTCCAATGAAATTTACTGACCATTTTATCGTATGGATTTCTGATAACACAAAATTTTAAATATTCATTAAATTTTTCCTTACCTAAGTCATTTCTTATAGATTCAGCATTTTTATGTCCTTTCCATTTATCGCTGCTGTGACCTTTGCATCTAGAACCAATGATACCAAATTGATCAATATGTTCAGATATACTATCATCATAATTATATTCTTTTTTAGGATCAATACAATATTTACCAAAAAAAGATTCAACTGAACTTCCTGCTACTTTTTTATTTTTAATAAAAATAAATTTATATTTATGCGAAACTAAAACCATATATACAAATACTACATTTTTATTTTGGAATAAATTTTAAATCTTAAACAAATTATAACCAAAACTATCTATTTTATTTTTTTTTTTTAGTTCTTTTTCTAATTCTTTATTTGTTTTAAATATTCTTTTTCCTTTTGAAGTAGTTTTAGTTAATCTAATATTTTTTTTTTTTAGCTTTTTCTCTTAATAATTTAACTTTTTGTAAAGTTTTATTATTATGTGATTGATTATATTCTTTAATATTTTTAATAAGTTCTTTTTCAGTTTTATATATTCTTTTACCAGTAGAAGTTTTTTTAGTAATTTTTATATTTAATTTCTTTGCAGATTTTTGTACATTATATAAATTTTTAAGATTTTTAATAGTATTTTTATCAAGATTTATATTATATTTTTTTGCTAATTTAATTACTTTATCTGGATATTTTATTTTAGGTTTTTTAATTTTAGTTTTTTTACCAAATCCACTTGAACTGAAACCTATTAAATTTCCAGCTGCTTCAATAGCTGGCGTATACAAAGTATTATCAACAAAAACTGTTATAGGAGCAACAGCTGCCTCCTTATCTAAATTTTCATATATTGTAATTGCAATAAATAAACATGCAATTCTACTACATATTCTATCAAATGAAATAAATATATTTCTACCTTGATTCCATGTTCCCAGGGGCGATAATTCAGCGGAGATATTGTTCATAACAGTACAATAAAAAACTGCTATTTGTCCAAAATCAGAATAAGTTTTATATAACATTGATTGATATGCAAATTCTTCACTCTCCATTGTTCCAGTTCCTAGGCAGTCAAGATTGCATATAGTGCCCGTAATTGAAGATACTGAACATTGAGTTTCATTTAGAATGGGCACAGTAGGGTGAGTACTAAAGAACTGATGGATTTGTAATGAAGCTAAAGTTTGTTGAGTTCCTAGTTCTTTACTCACATACTTAAGGGCTTCTTTCCAATAATTCTGAAAATATTTTATAATTTGTACAATTAAAAAGTAAAATAAAACATCTTTTTGATTAATAATCAATGGAGATTTATCTTCTTTTTCAAAAAAATTATTTAATTCTAATTGAAATTTTGTTTTTCCTTTCCCTGATTCAATGCTGGAATATGATAAAGAATCAGTTTTTAAATCATGAGGAAAACTTATAGAAGTTTTAGTAAATGTTTCATTTGGATCTCCATAAGCAGGTTTTAATTTTTTGTCATTGACTAATTTTTCTAATAGAATTTTTAGTTGATTTATTTTTGTTTTTGGTAAACCTTTTGGAAAGATCTTTTTATTATCTATATATTGAAAATAATCAGTGACTGTATTTACAAACTCTTTATTTTGTTCAAAATTAGGCCAGCTCTTTTCCAGCACCGGCTGCAACTTATTTATACAATCAGTTATCATTTCCAAAAACTTTTTTATAACAGTATCTTCTTCATTAGTTGTATTTAGAGTATAGCTAAATGTTAATAGTACCAGATCCCCAACATGTATAGTTACCTGACATGTGTCCATTGGTTGATCCACCTCCGTATATTTACCGGTTGTACCATTTTCAGTAATTGCTTTTAAACTTTGCTCAATCTTTTCTAAATATGCTTCTGTACCACTTCCAGATGCTGCATCATATTTAGTAGCAATAGTATTAAAAAAATTTATTTCAGTGGCAGGATAAGCTGCCACTTGATCACATAAAAATAATAATAAAGAACCCAAATTCATTTTACTTTTATCAGCATCTACAGTTATATTAAATTGATTTTGATTTGAGCTCCTAGGTGCTGTTATATTAAGTACTTGAAATAAAAGTTTACTTGCTCCAGAACAAATTGCACTTTTTCTTTTTTGTTGTTCATTTAATAAAACATCAGTGCCGCCTCTTGCTTGTATTTTTAAGTATTTGAGTAATAAATTATCAATTATTTCAATTAATGAAGTAGTATTTTTTGCCTCTTTTACAGTAATAACATTATCATTGTAACTTATGTCATTTAATAATTGAGAAAAATGCTGCATCCAATCAACATTTGGATTCTGCGCCCGATACTTATCTAATAACCAATTAATATCTTCTTTAAATTTTTTTTTAATATTTCAAAAACATAATTTATAGATTTTGCACTTCCATCGCCAGATGGAGACCATTTATTTCTTGAAGTACTTTCACAAAAATCATGACATTGATCACAAAAAAATAAAAAACGCAAAATAAATGGTATTGCGTCGCGTCGTGGATCAGCACCATATTGTATAAACCATAATTTATTTAAATCAATATCCATTGGAAATACTATCATTTTTTATTATATGATTTATATTAATTATAGAATATAAAATTTATTATATTAATTAAATAAAATTAAAAATAAAAAATATTTCTTAATTTATAGGTAATATGTCTTTAATAGAAAATAGAGTATTATCATTAAATCAGGCACAACCAGGTGCTGGACCAGCAGCACCAGTATTAGATGTTAAACATAATCCTCGCCCTGAAACATATTTAAATTTAGATAACAATATAAGATCAAAAGTAGATAATAATTTTGTTCCTATTATTAATGCACAGGATGAAACAGCACAACAATATGTAAATACTGCTTATGTAAATTTTACTGGAAGAGAGCAAATTTCTCCAACTGTAGTTGAACAAATTAATGTTCAAAGAGAAAAAGATGGTACAAATTGGTGGAGATATAAAGATACACCCAGAACCACAACAAATGAAACAACACATTATTCATATGCAGGAAATGCGCAAAGAGAAACAGATGGAACAATGAATAGACAACAATTTACTGGAGTTTCAGTAGAACTTGAAACTCCTACTAATGATGGTGGAAGTAAATGTCCTGTTAGACTACAAACTTCTGGAGTAACAAATTGGGGACAAGGAGGAATGACATTAATAGAAGATTATGTACCTGGTCCAAATGGAGTAACTAATCTTCAACAAGATGCTGATGAAATTATAGGTTGGACTCAAATGCAAGCTGATTGGGATGCTGTAAATTCAAAAGGTCCTGGAACTTATGATCAAATGATACCAGATGCAACCTATTTTCAACAAGTCTCTCCTGATTTTATAGGAGAAGTTCAATTTAATCCAAATCTTGAAATGGGAGAAGATTCAAGACAGACTGCAATATATCAAATTGAAAATCTAAAGAAAAATGGTTTAAGTATTTATCAAGATCCAAGTCTACATAATAAGAGTAGTTGTGAAACAATTCCAACATTCTTTATTGATAGTACAGCTCAAACATATTCAGGTATAGCAAGACAACCACTTAAAATGGAACCTTTACAACAACAAAATCCTGATAATATGCCAAATGGATTATATAATGTTTTTCCTAATAATAGATATAATTTTAATCAAGTTAAAGTATTTAATACTCTTGCATCACCTAATGACGGTAAGAATGAAAATCCCTTCTTATTTGGTCAAAATAAAGCTAATAATAGTGCTACATTCCAAGGCAAAGGATATCCTAATAGTGCTTTATGTGGTAATTTATTAAATCCTCCAATTGCTTTAGATATAAATAGTCTAGAATCAAGTAGATATTTAAATAGATTAAATCCTAATAATAGTTCACAATTAGAAACTAATTCTTGCTATTAAATATTAAATTTACTAAAATAAATTTCTTTTAATAATTATAAAATATGATTTTAGATTTAATTAATACTATCAAATTTTATAATTTTTTAAATATTGGTATAATAGACTTATTTTTGATAATTTGTTTTGGATCAAAAGCTAGATGGTTTCAATTACATGCTGTTATAAATTTATATATTGTATATCTAATAAAAAATGATATTTATAATATTTATTTAAATCCAATAAATGGAATTAATAAACTAACTGACCATAATGATACTTCAATAATATTTAATTTGCATTTATATCATATTGTAATGTTTGGAAAATTAAATTTTGATGAATATATACACCATTTATTATTTGTATTTTTAGGAGTATTGCCAAGTTATCTATATATTAAAACAAATATATTAAAAATTGGATATCTAGCATGTTGTGGATTACCTGGATTTATAGAATATAGTTCTTTAACTTTAGTTAAAAATCATTTTCTTAATCCTATTTCTCAAAAACATTTAATGATTTATATTTATAATTTTATTAGATTACCTTTATCTTTATTAGGATGTTTTCTAAATTTAATGATGTATAAAGTATCAATATTAGATGAAACAAAAAAATATAACAATGATTTATTATTTTTTTATATTAACTTTTTATTATATTTAAACAGTACATATTATAATTATGCAACTATTAATAATTTTTATAAAAATTTATATAGGATATATTTAAAATCTTTTATAAATTAAGTACAAATTTTTTTAAGTTCATCAATATTATTTTTAAAAGTATTATAAAATGTATTTCTTAATAAAATCCAAGCTTTATTTTCTAATGAATTTTCTATAGTTTCAATTGATACCCATCTTATATCACTTTTTTCTTTATATTTTTTATCTAAATATGGTATAGTATTTAAAAAATTTTTAGTAGAATTAAATTTAATTTTAATTTGTTCAGAATATTGAATTCTAATTATATACATATGATAATCATGACCAGAATTTGTTTTTGAAATTATTTTTTTATATTTTTTTTGTCTCATTAATTTTTTTATATAATCTAAATCTAAAATAGATCCTATTGATTCTTCATAAAATTCTCTTATAGCAGTAGATTCAGGATCACATTTATCATTAGGTTCAACTCTACCTCCAAAATCAGACCATTTTTGATCAAAATCTCTTCCTAATAAAAAATATAAATTATTATCATAAATAGTATAAGGTAAAATTCCAGCTGAATAAATATCAAAAATTGAATTATACATTAATTAATTATTTTAATAAGTATTTAATCTTTTAAATAAACTTATTAATATTTTAAAAATTTAAATTAAAAGTAAAAATATTATATAAAGACTGAAATTTTATTTAATATAATGACATATATATGTCTTATAGTAAATTAATAATTGAAAATAATATATGTGGACCATTTAGTGATTTATTGATTAATAATATGCGTTCTAGTAATTCAAAAAAAAAAAATAAGAATATTAAAAAAATGAGTAGTTTACCAAGTACTCAAAATATAAATTTAATTAATGAAGAAAAGGTAATTGGAGTTAAACCTCCAAAATCAAACAAATTAAATATGAATGTAATTAGAGATTCAGATGATGAAGATTCTGATGATAATGATAGTATAGAAACAACTGTTCCTGATCAAAAAACAAAAGTTCCTGAAAAACCTTCACAAAAAATGCCTTATATGAATCCTAATGAATTCAAATATTTTACTAACAATAAAAAACATAAACCTGTAGTTGAAAGAGAGGTTTCAGAAGATGATAGTGAAGAAGAATCGGATAATGAATCTGTTAGTTCATCCGCAAGTGCATCAACAAAATCATCAGTATCTGTTAAAAAAGAATCAAAAAGAGAATTAGAAATGAAAAAGCAAGAAATGCTAATAAAATTAATTGGATTAGAGAAGAAAGGAGTTACATTAACAAAATCATATTCTCTAAAAAGTTCATTAGAGGAAATAGAATTTGAATATAATACCCAACAAAAAGCAGCAGAAGTTGAAGCAAGTGTTCATTTTCAAGAAAAAATATTAATGGCAGCAGTTACTGGAATGGAATTTTTAAATAAAAAATTTGATCCAATTGGAGCAAAATTAGATGGATGGAGTGAATCTATTATGGATAATATTACGGATTATGAAGAAATTTTTAAAGAATTGCATGAAAAATATCAACAAAAAACTACAATGCCACCTGAATTAAGATTATTAGTTACCTTAGCTGGTTCTGGATTTATGTTTCATTTAACAAATTCATTATTTAAAAGTACTATGCCTGGGATTGGTGATGTTTTAAATTCAAATCCAGATATTATGAAAAATATTATGGGTGCAATGGGTAAAGCGATGAATCAACAAACACAAAATCAATCTCAATTACCAAAAATGCCGCAAGCTCCAGTTCAACAAAATAATTTACCAACTAATATTCCTCAAATGCCATTTGCATTTCCACCTCAAATGCCACAAGCACAATCATTAAATACAGAAGCTAAAAATATACCTTCTGATAAAAATGAAATGTCAGGTCCTCGAGTTAATTTAAGTAGTTTAATGAATAATTTTGATAATATACCTAGTAAACCAATTTTACAACAAGCACCTAAATATGAATCAGATGAGGAAGATAGATTTTCAGAAGCATCATCAAATAGTTCATCATCTAAAATGATTTCTGTATCAAATATTCCAAAAAGAAAAAATCAGAAAAAATTTCCAACTGGAAGAACAATTAAAATAAATTAAAAATTTTTATATTTGATTTATTATAAAATATGATTAAAAGATTGAATTTTGAATATAATTCATTAATAGAAGAAAATATTGAAGGTATAAAATTTGAAGGTAATGAAAATAATAAATGGTATTTTATATTAAATGGTCCTAATGATACACCTTATGAAAATGGAAAATTTAAAATTGAATTTGAATTTAGTAAGAATTATCCTTATGAACCACCATGGGTTTTATTTAAAACTCCAATTATCCATCCTAATATAAATAAAAAAGGTCAAATATGTTTAGATATATTAAAAGATCAATGGAGTCCAATATTAACAATTTCTAAAATACTCTTAAGTATTTCAAGTTTATTATCAGAGCCAAATCCATACGATCCATTAGATGGAGAAATAGCAAGTATTTATATTAATAATTATGAATTATTTGTTAATATAGTTAAAAAATTAATAAATAATGAATAAATATTATTTTATTATTTAAATTTGTGTTTTTTTAAAAATATAAAAAAAAAGATATACTTTAGTAATGAATGATATTAATAAATAATAATTTTAAACTTAATAATCTTAAAACATTAGCAAAAATTTATAAAATTAAAAATTTTAGTAAATTGAATAAAATCAATTTAATTAAAATTATTAATGACACAAAATCAGCTATCTATATTCAACAATTTTTTAGAAATAAATTAAATGCTGAATTAATTTGTCCATTAAGTTTTGATGACTTAAAATATCCATTTATTTGTATTCAAAATCTTAATAAATTTAGATATTATTCAATGGAAAATTTTGTAATATATTTAAATAAAAGCAAAAATGATTTTAGAGATCCATTTACTAGAGAGCAATTACCAAATCATACAATATTATATATTGAGAATTTAGTTAAATACTATAAACTATCAAATTTATTAAGTAAAAAACAATGGAATAAAAAAAAAAATATAAGAGAAGAATATCTTACATTAACTCATTGTATAAATGATATAATTAATCAAATATTTACAATTGAAAATTTATCAATAGATTTAATATATAGTGAAATATTGCCTAATTTTATATATTATTTTCATTTTTTATTATTAAGACATAAACAAAATTGTTATACTTTGTTAAATAATTATATAAACTGTTTAGAATATTTAAATCATGAAAATAAATTTTTTCTAATAAATTATTTAAAATTAATTATTGCTATTAATAATTTATAAAAAATATTTAGAGTTTTAATAATAAATTGAATAAAATGTTATTATTAAAAAATTATACAAATCTTTATACACATCCATCTCAATCAAATCAAATAGTTCAAATAATGAAACAATTTATGAATAAAGAATCTATTTTAGTAGATGCAAATGCAGGAATGGGAGGAGATTCAGTATTTTTTTGTAAAAATTTTAAATTTATTTATTGTATTGAAAAGAATAAATCATGTATTGATTATATAGAACATAATTTACAAGAATATAATAATAAAGAAATATTTAATATAAATTGTATAGATGCTTTAAAACTTTTACAATTTGATGCTATATATTTTGATCCTCCATGGGGAGGTAAAACTTATAAAAATAAGATAAGCTTAGAATTATTTTTAAATGATGACTTTTATAAACAAATAAATATAATTGAATTAATAAATTCTTTATATTTTAATACAAAATTTATTTTTATAAAAGTACCTCTTAATTTTAAAACTAATAATTTACAAAATTTATTATGGAAACATATTATTTTTCCTATATTTAAATTTAATAATAATTCACCTAAAAAAATATTTAATTTAATTGTATTTTTAAAATAATATTTTAATATTAATATATATTAAATAATGTCTCAGGAAAAACTAAAATTACAACCATTTACTGAACCAGTAAAAGTACAAAATAATCAGTCAGTATATTGTCCATATATTAAAGCTGATAATGTATTTAAAAATATTTCTGGAGTTCCTACTCCACAAACAATATTAGGTGCTCCAGTAGAAAAGATATGTCTACCAAATTTAAGTGATAGAAATCCACCATTAGGTTATGGAAAAAATATATGTAAAAGTAATTCTCCATATCATATTTCTTTTTTTGGAGGACCAAATGAATGTTATTCAGATCCAATTTGTACACAAAAATTAGAAACTTGTTATGACCCTTTAGTTGAACAATAATTTAAAGATTTAAAATATATATATTTAAATGGAAAATTTAAAAATTACTAATAAAGGATATAGAATTTCCTTAAATCATCCTAGAGTTAATGAATTTAAAAAAGAATTATATATTTGTCCATTTATTGAAAATGCACAAAGATATCCTATATTTCGAATTTCAACAAATTATTTGTATTTACCAAAATATTATGGAATTGAAAAATTAGGTATGCCATTATTTATTAAAGAACAAGAGGGTTTAAAAATTGATGAAAATTTAAATTTTAGTGCATCTTTAAGAGATTATCAAATTCCTATCGCTAATCAAATTTTTAATGAACTTAAAAAAAATGGTTCTGGATTGGCTAGTTTATATACTGGTTGGGGAAAAACATTTCTTGCAATTTGGTTAATTTATAAATTAGGAATAAAAACTTTAATAATAGTTCATACAGAAAATTTATTACAACAATGGAAAATTGAAATTAAAAAATTATTAAAAATTGATTGTGGAATAATACAAGGGCCTAATATTGATATTGAAAATAAATTCATTGTAATTGGAATGATTCAAAGTTTATCAATGAAAAATTATGATTCCAATATTTTTACTGATTTTGGATTTACAATATATGATGAAGTTCATCATACACCAGGAAAATGTTTTTCTAAAGTCTTTTACAAAATAGGTTCTAAATATAATTTAGGATTATCGGCAACATTAACAAGATCAGATGGATTAACAAAAGTTATAAAATATTTTTTGGGATCTGTTATAGTTAATATAAAATTAAATATTATAAAACCAAATATAAAAATAATTTATTCAGAAATTGAACCACTAAAAGAAAAAACTATGATTAATGGTAAAATAAATACACAAAGTATGATTACTGATTTATGTGAAGTATTTCAAAGAAATTTACTAATTGTAAAGTTAATAATTGAAAATATAAATTTTAATAGAAAAATATTAGTTTTAACTGAGAGAATTCAACATTGTAAAGAATTAAAAAGATTTTTAAGTGCTACAATAGATGAATCTAAAATTGGATTATATATTGGTGGTATGAAACTTGAAGCATTACAAGAATCAAATAAAAAACAGATTATAATAGCTACATATAAAATGGCTGCTGAAGGATATAATAATCCATTATTAGATACATTAATATTAGCAAGTCCAATAGTTAAAATTGAACAAGCTATTGGTAGAATTTTAAGACAAAAAAATTTAAATGATCCCCTAGTTATTGATATAGTAGATAGTTTTTCATTTTTATACAATTACTTTACTAAAAGACTAAAATATTATAAATCCAAAAAATATATTTATGATTCTGAATTTGATGTTAATAATGATCAAGAAATTAAATTTGATAATTGTATAATTAATGATTAAAAAAATTACAAATATTTTTTAATATAAAGAAATAATATTATATTATTATAAAAACTAACATAGATTTACAATAATATAATATGTATTTTAATATTGAATCAAATAATTTTTCAGATGATGAAAATGATAGCATCATCGATTGTCCAGAAATAGATTATGAAAAAGAGTATCAAAATAAAATTAAATTAATTATGCAATTTAAAATTGATATTTCATTTGAACCGGAATTTATTGGGATTAAGAATATCTGTTCACAACAAATATTAGATTACATTGAAAATACTTATATATCAGTTAAAATTCCTAGAAATTATAAATTTAATATTTCACATGAACAAATAAGATACTTTAAAAGATTATATGAAAATCTAGGAATAGATTATTATAATGATAATATTATTAAAACTGTTATTTACAAAATTTTTAAAAAAATATATATCTAAGTTCCAAATAATTTTGAGTTTTGAGGTTGAGATAATATAACATAAATAATTATAGCAATAATTATAAAAATAAAAATACATCCACATGATAAGTATAAAGTATTTTCTTCTTTAGAAGAAGATGCATCTGTAAATTTTTCTTTATTTGTATTATATTTTTGAGAAATACCATCATGTGCTTTTTTGGTTATATTACCTATTCCTTGACTAAGAGGAGTATTTTCTCCATCTTTTACTATTTTATTATCTACACTTACTTTTTTTACATTTGAGTCAAGATCCCAAAAATTAAATTCGTCAGAAAAAAAACCAGATCCCATTCTATTTACAGCATTTGTTCTAGAATAATTTATTTCTCCTCCTAGTGGAGCAGGTTTATGATCAATTGTTGAATTGCCAGAAAATCTTTTTGAAAATTCAAGTACTTGAGCGGGATTATTTTTCCAAAAATTACCTAATCTTGCTTGTAAAGCATAATTAGTTTCAATACTATTATGTTCTAAAGGAGAAATTTTTCTTGAAAAATTTTCAATATCTCTAAATGTTTGTTCTCCAGTTGAAAATACACCTTTTGGATAGTTATTTTTAGATAAATTATTTATAGTTGTCATTTATATTATTTATAATATAATATAATTAATTTTTTTTTATTTCAAAAAAAGATGAATAAAAAAAAATTTATATTTTTTCATATTTTTGTTTTATTATATTCATATAATAGTCTGGTAATCTAATCCCATAATTAAATATCTCTGGTTTATATTTTTCAATATCTTTTTCTAATTCATAAGAATATACACATTTTATCCAATATTTATTAATAAAACAATTTGCTAAACAAACTGCTCTTTTAATTCCAACTTGTTTATAAGAATATTCAATATATTTTATTCTAATGCAATTTACATTTAAAGGTTCATTTTTTTTATAATATAATTTTATTAAATCATCTAATTCTAAACTTCTACTGCTGCTGCTGCTGCTGGAGTTGTTTGTTTGCGCACTACTTTCTTGACTACCTTTTTTTTAGCTTCAACTGGAGGAGGGGTATCTTCAACCACAGCTGCATCAGCTACTACTTTAGTATCTTTAACCGGTGGTACTTCTGTAGAAGTAGGAACATCAGAATCAGATTTTGGATAATGAGGTTTGAGATATCTCTGAATATTAAAGAATGTAAGAGGTTGGTCTGGATCACGTAGAAGAGCCTTAAGTTTTAGACCAGCTTCAGAATCAAGAAGAATAAATCTACGATTTTCAGGATTTTGTAGATCATGATCTTTTACATACTTATTAATGGTCTTTGTTACAGTCTGACGAGAATAAAGTTCACCTCGATTTAGACCAAGAAAATCACATAGTTCCTCGGTAATAACAACAGGTTTTTCAAGCGCATTTTCACGACGAGGAGCATCAGGATCTACATCTTTCTTTACTCGCTTTTTGGGTTTCATTTTTGAAACTTCCTTCTGAACTAATTTTAATTCATTTGCTAGAACTTTTAGTGTTTTAGTTAGTGTATCAACACTTTCATTCATAACGCGCATGCGCATTGTAAGCTGATCCTCTTCAACATTTACTACTTCTTCAGATGCCATTTGTATATGGTTAATATAATATACAAAACTTTAAGTCTATTTATATTAATAAAATCAAATTAACTTAATGATTTTTAAAATTTTTACCATAAAATATTACAAAAAAAAAAATACTTAAAGTTTTGAAATATAATAATATTATTAAAATGTCGTCAAGTGTAGTCCTTCCATCTGAGTTTAAAATTGAGAATGTTTCATTCAATCCTCCAAAGAAAAATAATCAAGGTGGACAAAGTGTACTAGTTTCATATTATAATGAAATTACTGGTCGTAACGGCCCCCTTCTACTTCAGACTCCACGCTGTCGTATGCCCTTTGGATCGGATATTAGTGACGGCGATAAAAAAACTCGTAAGTATTCTGTTAATATTAGTTTAGCTCTTTCTGATTCTGAAAATGAAAATCTTGTTAAGTTTACAGAGATTCTAACTGCAATTGATACTAAAGCTAAGTTATATTCTCGTGGTGAAGGAGCTACAGCTTGGTTTGGAAAAGTTCATTCCGAAGATATGATTAATGAACTATATAAAAGTGGTATTAAAAAATCTAAAAATGATAAATATGCTGATACATTAAAAGTAAAACTTCCAGTTCGTATTTCTGGTGAAAAACTAACTCCTCAATTTGATATTTATAATGATAAGAAAACTCTTCAAGTACTTGTTAATGATGATTCAACTGAAATTAATCTAGATTGCTTTGCAAAAGGAGGCGAATATACTGGTATTATTCAGTGTACAGGAGTTTGGTTTGTAGGTAGCACATCTTTTGGTGTTGGATATAAGACAGTTCAGGCTAAAATTTCTGGTCCTAGCAAACTAGTAGGATATCAAATTGTTGATGAAGAAGAACTAGTTGAAGAGGAAGAAGAAGAAGATGATACAGTTGGTTAAATTTAAAATATTTAACAATTCCATGTGGGTTTAAATAATATCCCTAAAAAAAATAATACATAAGAATATACTTTATAATTTTTTTTAATATTATATCCAATATATATTAATGTTGGAGAAAAAATTAATACTGCAAAAAATCTACCAGGTCTATTTGTTATATCCATATATTTATATTAAGAAATATTTTTTTTAAAATATATATTAATATAGCAGAGTGGCGCAGCGGAAAGTGTGTCTGACTCATAATCAGAAGGTCGATGGTTAAAATCCATCCTCTGCTATGCTAATATATATTTTAATACTAATTTATTGTTTATTTAAATTTTTATTGTTTTTCATAAATTATCAAATAAATATCATTTAAATTATGTTTTTCAATTTTATTAATTGTTGTATCATCAAATTCTAAATTTTTTTCAATATTATAATAAATATAATGTCCATAATTAGAATTTCCAAAATGTTTAATATAACCAGTTAATTTATATTCATTAGAATTGTAATTTATTGATGTAGATATATTAATTTTTAATTTTAATAAATTATAAAATATTAATAAGTTTCCAATTTTTATTATTTTTTTATTAATAGAAGTTTTACTTGTTGTTTTACAAAAATCACATTCTAAATTATGTTCAGTAGTTTCCAGATAATTTTGTAAACTTTTTTCCATTGATTGATCATATAGATTAAGTGTTGTAAAATTTTCTTTTTTAACTCTGATCTTATGACAATTATAACATTTAAAATCTGATGAAATACAACCTTCACAAGCATTATTTAAATATGAAATTTTATCAATTAAATATGTGAATGCTTCTTGTGCATCATTTTGTTGATTAATATTTAAATTTATTTTTATTAAATTTAATATTTTTGAAGGATCTATAATATTTTCTTTAATAATTAATAAATCACTTTTTAGTAATTGTTTAATTGTATATTTATTATTTAAAAATATTTGTAATATAACATTTAAATAACAATTATTATTTAAATTAATTATTTTATAATTCATATTATTAATTATTAATAAATTTATTTCTATAAATTAATTTATATTGTTACTAAAATTTCTCCATTAATAATATTAAAATATATATTTTTATTATTAATATCAGATAAATTTAAAGCTAAATAATTATTATAATCTAATAAAAAATTATCTAAATAATCATTATAAATTCTTTTTTTTTTATAATATAATTTTCCTTCAATTAAAATTGGTTCATTTGAAATATTATTAATAAATTTAATCTCATTTATTTTAAAATTTTCAAAATCAGAATTATTATTTAGAAAATTATATATTAATTTATTAATTTTATGTTTATCATTATAAATTTTGGCATTTTTTCGTCCTAATTTCATAATCTATATAAAAATTTATTTATTATAATTAAAAATAAATTTTTAAATGGATAAACAAAAATTAATAAAAAAATTAGCAATTAAAAGATTAGATTATTTATATTGTAGAATTCAGCCAAGTACCATTAATGGAGTAGGATTATTTGCAATAAGAGATATTCCTAAAGGTGTAGATCCTTTTAATAATTCTTATATGGCTCATGATGCATTATTAATATCTAAAAATGATTTACATAATCAACCAATTGAAATAAAAAATTTATTAGAAGATTATTGGCCAACAAATAATAATAACCAAATTATTTGTCCATTATATCCTAATCAAATTATTTTAACAAATTACTTAAATTATTCATATGATGAATCAGCAAATGTATATTTTAATGATAAAGGTAAATGGGAAGCATTAAGATTAATAAAGAAAGGAGAAGAATTATTAGAAAATCCAAATTTATTATTTAATGAGGATGGATCATATAAAATTAGAAATGTTACAAAAACTAATTATTTACAACTTTCTACAATTTAATTTAATTTTAATATATTAAATATAATTAAAATAACATAAATATAAAAATGTTTTCAACTCTAAAAAGAGAAGAATTAATAAATTGTATTAATAAAATTTTTAATTTTAATAAATTTGATACTGTTTATTTTATTAACAATTACGATAAGAATAAATTTAATTTTAATAAATTAGCTTGTTTTGATTTAGATCATACATTAATCAAACCAAAAAGTAAAAGAAAATTACCAAGAGATTCTGAAGATTATGAATATATAAATAATGTTAAAGAAACATTAATTAAATTACAAAATAATAATTATCATATAATTATATTTTCTAATCAATCGGGATCTAAACTCGAACAAGTAATTACCAAAATAAAAAATATACTATTAGAACTATTATATTATAATAAATTACAAATTAGTGTATTTATTGCAACAAAAGATGATTATTATCGTAAACCACATACTGGTATGTTTGAATTATTTTTAAAACTTAATAATCTAAAATTTAATAATTTAAAAGAAGTATTTTATTGTGGAGATGCGGCAGGAAGAAATAATGATTTTTCATGTTCAGATTATGCATTTTCTCATAATTTATCATTAAAATATACAAACATGCTAAATCAAATTATATTTTATGTACCAGAAGAATTATTTTTAAAACAAAAAATTGATTTTATACCTAATTGTAAAGATAATCCCCAATTATTTATTAATAATTATTATAAATATCATGAAGTAAATAAAGAAAAAATTAAATATCCTTATCCTGAAAAAGAACAGGAAATTATTATTATGTGTGGATTACCAGGTTCTGGTAAATCTAAAATAGCAAATGATATTTATAGTAATGAAACAAATTATATAATTATTTCGCAAGATATATATAAAACAAGATTTATAACAATTATAAAACAATCATTAAAAAAAAAATTAAGTGTTGTTGTTGATAATACTAATATAGATATTAAAAATAGAGAATTATATGTTAAACTTTCTAAAGAGCATAAAATTCCTCTTAAATGTATTTATGTATCTACACCATTAAATTTATGCAAACATTTAAATGATATGCGAGTTGAATTAGGTAAAGGTACAATCAATAAAGTACCAGATATTGCCTATAATGTTCTAAATAAAAAATATACAAAACCAGAAATAAAAGAAGGATTTGATAAAATTTTTATAATACCATTTACTTTACCAAATATTGAATTTATTCATTTAATACCAAAAGAATTTTATTATATTTATAATAATTTAATTATTTAATTTAAGTATAAATATTTCATTTCCACAATCCCACATATGATTGTATATTGTAAATACTGATTTTAAAAGATTTTTAATTTCATTAATTTCAAATATATAATAATATCTTGGTATAATTTGATTATTTTTCATTTTCCAATTTACTATATTATCTCCATAGTGATTAAATATTCTTTTAGTTTTATTTGGTTGATTAAAAGACCAAACTGATAATAAAATTGAACTATTATTATTTTTAATTAAAACTCTTTTTAATTCTTTTAAGCAATTTAATCTTTCTTCATTATTTTTAAGATGATGAAAAGATGCAATACATAATATGTTATTAAAACTAGAATTTTTAAAAGGTAAATTCACCATATTACATTGAATACACTGACTTTTATTAGTATTATTTTTTAATTGCATAAATGATATATCTATACCATAAAAATTATGAAAAAAATTAAATGTTTTACCTAAATTATTATTATAATTTAAAAATCTACCATTACCACATCCAATATCTAATATATTTAAATAATTATTATTTGAAATCTCTTTAATATATTTATCTACCCAATTCCAAGTAAAAACTCTTGTGTCCTTAAATTCTTTAGCAATTATATCATAAGATGATTTAACATCCATATTATTAATTTTACTTTAAAATCTTTAAATAATTATTTTTTAATCCATTCATTATTTATAAAATGCCAATTTTTATATTTTGGTAATAAAACTTTTTTTCCATATTCTTTTATTAAAATATTATCAATATTATTAGGAACATAAATATCTATATTTTCAATTTTTGTTTTTTTTAAAGGAAAAATATCATTAAATTTAAATTTATGACCATCTTTACATTTAATTAAATTATTATCAATATAATAATTAGTAATATCTATAAATAATCCAGTTTGTTTAGATATAACTCTTCCACTTATTTTGTTATTAACATCAAATTTACTAAAATTTTTACTATTAGGATTTATTTCAATTAGAATATCTTTAGTTTCCATATTTTTTAATTTTATAAATTCGTCATGCATCATTATAATATCTATATCATCATCCCATGGCAATAATTTTTTATTAAATTTATACCCAATTAATCCTCCATGAGCTAAAATAAATTGTATATTTTTTGATTTACAATAATCACTAAAAAATTTTAATATTTTTATTAATTCTTCTTGAATATTATAATTATTTTCTATATTCTGAAATCTATAATCTAAATGACGATTATAACCTTCATGAAAAAATTTTGGTGAAATATTAATACTAATATTATAACAGATACAAATTAGTATACAAATTAAAATTAAACATAAAATTAAAAATAATTTATTATTAATCATTATATATTAATTAATATATAAAAAAATTTTAATTTTAATAATTATTCTTCACATTCATAACAACTATTATAATCAAGATTTGAATTTGTACTATTGGAAGACCAAGAACAAATACTAGTGGTATCAGATAAATTATCTTCTAATTCATTTTTATAATTTTCATTAGAATAGTAACAGATTGGTATTCCACAACGCTTTATGTAGTTGGCACAATCATTACAAGGAGCTGAAAGACTTATATCGCCTTCACGACGGAGTCTTACAACTAATATTATACTCTTCTTAAGATTTTCTCTTGTAATCTTACGAAGAGCATCTTGAATTGCATCAACTTCAGCATGAATACTCCATCGATTTACCTTATTTTTATGTTCAATA
>MDTG01039474.1_pt1 | contig 22768 bp, 2 predicted proteins | sample 811421 | NCBI WGS metagenome assembly MDTG01 (sample SAMN05326645, study PRJNA326480) | marine metagenome | isolation source: seawater | place: Pacific Ocean: South East | collected 2011
AAATCCAACCGATTTGCTTTTGGAGTGACGACTTTACCAAAATCTATGGCAGCGACATCTGACGATATTGTCAATCTGTTGCGCCAAAGAAGAATCATCGCTTCCAGCCAAATAGTTGATAGTTTACGTGAACATTCAGATCCTGCTAAGTTGTTGGACTTAGGATCTCAAATTGATTTCCATAAAGGATTTCTAACCCAAGAAATATTTGAAAAATTAACTGCATTATTCCCACAAGATAATCAAAAGACTAATTTGACTTCAACGCCAAAACTAACCTCTAGTGAATCTCCAACTGACTTAGGTAGAATAATTGCACCAATTGCAGCACCTGAACCATTGGATATTGAATTTAGAAATAATCTACCTGATTGGGATGAATCCGACTATAGTTGTCTTGCAGTAGATGCTCCTACAGATATTACTGTTCACTATGACATTACTGGAAAGAGTACAACAGAAGGTAAAATGAATGATATTACTGCATGTTTCTCAGATAGATTAACTAAGATTAGGGAAATGATTGTCAAGAACTCAAAATTACCGCGCCGACCTACTGAAGTATCTCGTCTATTAAGAGAGAAACATAGGTATCAAGGATATGATAACAAAGCTGTAGCAATTGGTTTAGTTAACGAACCAAGATATACCAAAAACGGACATCTAATGTGGAGTTTAGAAGATGAAACCGGTGAAATACGGTGCATGTTATACAAACCAAATAGTGAAAATCGTGACAAATATCAAGAACAAATAATAGAGGCTGGATTAATGCCAGATGATGTAATTGGTGTATCAGGAAACTTCAATCAATCTGGTGAGATTTTTGTCGTTGATGACCTACATTTCCCAATGAAGGAGAGACATCAAAAAGCGTCCTCACCATTTGGAATTAGTGTCGCCTTTTTATCTGATGTCCATGTTGGTTCGAAGACTTTCTTAGAGGCTCAATGGCATAAAATGGTTAGATGGTTCCATAGTGATCCTTTAGCCAAGACCATCAAGTATCTGGTTTTGTCAGGTGATTGCGTTGATGGAGTAGGAATATATCCTGGTCAAGATAAGGAATTATCAATTCCAGATTTATTTGCCCAATACTCTGAATTTGCTCGATTACTAGAGTTGCTACCTGATTGGATAGAATGCATAATGCTGCCTGGCAATCATGACGCTGTTAGACCAGCAGAACCTCAGCCAACATTTGAAAAAGATATTCAGCAAGATTACAATACAACCACATTCGTTGGCAACCCATGTGATTTCTCATTGCATGGCGTAAGGCATTTGTCATATCATGGAAAATCAATTGATGACTTCGTTGCTGGTCTCAAAACTGTAACTTACTCAGACCCTGTTGAAGCTATGCGGCAAATGCTGAGAAGAAGACATCTTGCCCCTCAATGGGGGGGTAAAACCCCATTATCTCCTGAACCTGAAGATGGTTTAGTAATCAATGAAGTACCAGACATATTTGTTACTGGTCACGTTCACGGTCATGCTTGTGTTGATTTCAAAGGTACGACGCTTGTTTGTTCAAGCACTTGGCAAGATCAAACTTCATACCAAAGAATGCTAGGTTTCCAACCAAAGCCATGTATGCTAACGATTGTAAATCTACAGAGTCATGCTACAACTTCAATTCCGTTTGTATGATTTAGTTAAGCCCCAAGTGTGGCTTGAGTTTGAGTAAATTCTTTTCTAAAACAATAGGAACGCCAGCATCTTGGAATGCCGACAAGGATGATTCCCTTGATGGGTTAAATCCGATGAATCTACTTCCTTCAACCTGCATTGAGAGGTCCATTTCAGAGTCTCCAACAGAAACACAGTCTTTGGCATCAAAACCTTGCATATTGAGTATTTTATCAATGACTAAGTCTTTTTTACTGGCATGTAGACGACAAATTCCTTCATTAGAAAGTGTATCATCATCATTGAACTTGAAACCATTTGCAATCCAGTCATCAACCTTCAGCATTGCTGCTATTGATGAGACAAATAAATCAACACCTGCACTGACAATAGCAACGAATATTCCCGCTTCTTTCAACTCTTGAATCAATTCTTTAGCACCTGGCATTATCTTGACACCAGAATATGAACGAAATAATTCATCTCGAAAAATCGGATCTTTGATTTTCTTCCACATTTGTATATCTGAACGCATGAATTCAACGTCTGTCAATTCACCATTAATGAAACGCTGTAGATTAAGAGAATTATCTGTACCAAAATAATCGTGCAATGTTTTCCATGAGCTGACTGAATCAACTAGAACTCCATCACAATCGAATACTACCACTTTTGGTACGTCAACCATGTACGTTACCAGAAGTTACAATACAAAAACACTCGTCATATGCCACGATAGTTTACACTAAATAAACACAAGCCAAGTACGCAGTGAGAGGGCCGAAACCCCCTCACTGTCGTCTTGTTTTTATCTCTATTAGTCAATTCAGACTGGTTGGTTCCAAGTAAGACCTGTGTAGGTCTTCAAGACAGCACCTTGATTATCTCCACCAGGTGAGTAGACAATCCTAATAGTTGCGTCAACTAGTTTGTGACCATCAGCAGTTTGAGTCTTGACATAGATGTCATCTCCTGTACTAAAGGAAGATATTGTTTCATCTTCATCAATTGTAACTACATCACCAAAGGTTACCAATTTATCGCTGTTGAACGGCGAGAATCCGTAAACATGATCTGTGGAAGCAAGGTTAGTTGTTTCAGAAACAATCTGACCATTTGCATCTTCGTAGATTACTGTAACTTCAACCGCTTGAGTTGCTAATACAGTTTGTGCTTGACCAACGGTAATCTTCCAGTGATCGGTTTCAACACTACCGGTATCAACGTTCTCGGCTGTGAAAGTTACTCTTGGTACACCCTTAGTATCTGTGTCAGCAAGTTGAGGTGCCCAAACATATACAACACCAGATAGAACAACAGTGATTGCAACCATCAAGATAGTTGCAATTACTGGGCTCACAGCTGTATCATCATCAGAAATTTGCTCCTCAACAAATTCTTCTTCATCATCATCTCTGCGTCCAGCAAGGACAAGAGCGCTAACAAACAAGCCAGTTAGAGCAACTGCAATGATACTTGGTGCGAATGAAGCAACCGATAGAGCACCGATTGTTGTCACTGTAACTGGTAGAGAGACATCAGCTGTCTGCCAGTCTTCACCAAATGCGCCATTGTATCCTTGTTCTGTGTGTTGACATGTGGTAGATTCACTCCATGCAACTTCATTACCGCCGTTAGTAGACATCATGTTGTTACACCAGTTCTTATCTTCAAATGCTGGTCTTCTGTTAGATTGTTGACCATTAGCATCTTCACCAATTCTACCAGGTTCAGACCACTTTCCGAATACTTGACTGCTTGAAACAGCATTGTGTGATTCAGGGTTGTCATTCTGAACAACATCAACAGTACATGTACCAGCTGCATTAGGAGTACAGGTCACTACATCAACTTCTACCCAAACCTCAGTTGTAAGGTCTGTGATTAGAACTTCCCAGTCATCAATATCCAAAGATTGACCGAATGCAGGTGGTGTGAAGTACTGTGGTAGTTCAATCTCAGTGTGTCCGTCAGAATGCAGAGATACAACCAACAGATGATCGTAGTTGTAGTCGCCGTCGTCGCCACCAGCATAGATGCTGAAGTCAACAGGTACATATGTTCCTGGCATTACATTATTGACGCCATTGAAGTCAAATCCTTCAGTCTCGTCAAGGTAGTAGTCAGGAACATTCTCAACAACATTGTCAACTTCTACAGACAGGGTAACGGATACACTCTCTTGTTGGTAGTTGTTTGGTGCATAGCCTTGTTGTTCTAACAATTCGTAGTTAGGCATGTAGGCTGGTGGATTCTCAGTATCCAATAGTGTCAATGTCATCTCACAACGTCCGTTAGCAGTTCTTGTTTGGTGCTTACCATCATTGTTTAGCATATCAACTTCCCAAGGTTCAGCATTTGTTGTAGCGTTTGCAATCAAAGTGAATTCTAGAGTATCACCATTGATTTGGGTTGCGTAGTAGTTAGATGAATCACAGGTATTAGTATCTGTTAGAGTCCATGACAAGTCTGCATCTAAATGGTCGATATCAGACTTAATTCCAGATAGATCGAAGGTCAATGCATTTGGATCTGTTGTATCCTCTACTAGGTCTAATCTGTAGTCGCTAGTTCCTATAACACCCTGGAATGAGTTGCTACCATCTGCGGAGTCAACAACTCCTTCTTGGGCGATTACTGGTACATCATTAACTGGAGCAACAGCGAACTGTACTACTACAGGTGTTGCATCTTCGTTTTCAGCACCATCATCGGATAGAGTTAGTGTAATATCACAAACGCCACCGTATTCCCAATTGGTATTTTCATCGATTACAACCTCTGAAACTCCTGCGACAGTTTGCAAGGATACACTGATTTGATCACAGGTGGCAGAAGCACCCCAAGTGTAAACTTGGTTTATTGGATCTTGCTCATTTGCCATATCTCTGATAAATGAGTTCATAGTATCATTAGCAAGTTTACCTAGAGGCTTACTGTAACTTGTGAATCCTTCATCTCTTGAGTTATATCTGTTGCCTGCAGCATCAGAATATAGGTGAAGATCACCATTAGCGTCACAATCAGGGTTAACATCAGTTCTTGCGTCACAAATTACCGGTGCATCGTTGATATTCTTTACAGTGTAAGTAATAGTCTTAGATGCGGTCTGTCCGTGAGAATCAACAACTTCAAACGTCATGTCGAATGAACCAAATTGGTCATTGATTGGCGTAATTGAGTATGTTCCAGTAGCTTCTGATAGGTCACTAAAGTCAGACAGTATGTTTGCGAATGCATCCATGTTACTACCGACAACTTCCCATTCCATATCATCTTCAACATCTTGCTCATCATCAACAAATGTTGACAAGTCAAGATCTACAGCACCTGAGTCTTCATCAACAATAATGTCGTCAAGAGATGCTGTAATTTCTGGACATGCTCTCAATATATCAAAGGTCAATGATTTAGTTGAATCCATTACCAAACTGTATTCAGTTGCCCAATCATAATCACAAGTGTGTCTTGCTTCAGCAGGCGTCTTAACCATGACTTTGTAGTCGTGTGGAGTTGTTGCTGGATTACCAAACTCGAATGAACGATGAATTAATACTTCATCAGACATTACTCCAGCACTTAGATCCAACTTGTTTAGAGCAAGTTCGTACGCACTTTCCAAACCATTATTCAGGCTATTATCCGGGGCTGAGCTAGTAATGATATCTGTTCCAGCATCTTGGATAGTTGCTACAATGTTAATTGAATCAGCAGAAGATGCACCAAGTGATGCTAATGGTACAGAGATTTCTATCACTTCACCAGGGTTTGCTGAAGTATCAGATACAATACCAGAACCTGGGTCAAGTACCCAATTTGGTGCATTATAGTAGTAAACATCAACTCCGGCTGATGTCGCAACTATTGCATAGTCTGCGTCATAAGGAAGGTTGTGCACTCCATTAAATCCAGTCGAACTTCCGGCCATGTCATTACTGTCTACATAAACATAGAAGTCGCTAGTAGTTGTATCACCAAACCAAGGATCAAATGCAAGAGCAAGTGAACCACCAGATGTAGTCAGATATGTTCCGCCACTAATAGCACCTGGGCTAGCATAACTAGATGGATTCAATTGATTTCCATTCCACCAATCACTTAAGTCACCATCAACGGTTATTGAATTCTCAAAGGTTGGTGAGGAATACGCAGTGTAATTGGTAAAAATAGACCGGATTGTTACACCAACTTGTGCAGCAGGATCGCTACCGAGGTGATCTGCATCGATATTCAACCAGTTTGCTTCATCAACAATAGATGTAGAATCTGTTGTAACCTTGTTTTCATCTAGTGCCCAATCAATAACTGTTAACCGGCTATTTGCTCTAGCATCTACCCACGTTGTTGACATAGCAGATGCTGGTTGTCCGCCACCGCTATTTGCAGGATCGGTTAATGATTGTACAGTTCCTGTAACAGTTTCTGTAATCAAGATTGTATCAGCATCAACTTCACCACCATCCCATAGCAAGTCTGAATCCTTGATATGTAATCCAACATTTCCTGTCACATCCATAGGATACAACCATGCATAGTTACTGTTCTCAATCATTAAACCAGTACCAGTTGTTCCACCATCGAATGTGGCATCTACTACCGTTACTTCAATGTCTTCAGTATGGACACCCATTCCATTATCACCAGCTGTAAAGGATGCTCCTCCTGTCATTGACAACAAGCCACCACCAGTCTTATGGATTGATGTTTCAAATCCTGACATTGTAGTACCATCCAGAGTTACATCGAATCCATATGAATTATCGTCATCAAATCCAACTGAGCCGGATTGATCGCTACCGGTAATAACCGAATCTTTGTCATTCCATATACATCCATCGTTAACAACTGCGTTTTGACCGATGTCAATAGTGTTAGATTCAGTTAGAACTGAATAGGATGTAACGTCACAGTTGGACAATTGAATTCCAACACCAAGTGGATTGTTGTTCGCGCTGTCGAAGTTGATATCATTGTTCTTGATAGTTGGTCCAACCCATGAATTATCTACTCCTGCTGCTTCTTGAATCTTCAAGTTAGCTTCACCACAGTATCTGTAACACCAGAATCTGAAGTGCATTTCATATCCTGCTTGTAATGTTACAGTTTCTACAGGGCTTTCAGAACCATCAGTGAAAGCTGGTCCGGATAGACCAAAGGCACCATCGTTTATTCCACCGATATAGGATCCTAGACCACCTGGAACGTTACAGGCATACCATGAAGGGCCTGACTGTGTTCGTGGTGTCCAAGTTCCAATAGGCGCCTCATAAAACATCATTGCACCATTGTGGTAAGTAGCACCGTATGGCTCCCAACCATCACCTGCAGTATCTAATCCTGTCATCTCGTAAACAACTGGATCAGTTCCTGTATTTTGAATAATGATTCCATCCATATCTTTGGAACATCCAGATGCCCCGTATAATGAGGTTGAGTAACTGTAGCCGCTAGAAGAACCTGGTTGTGTGGATTGTAGACCATTGACACCAGGGTCCCAGTATTCAACAGGGTTATTGTTCGCTGCTCCAGACCATGCTCCAGCTTCTGATTGCAATATTGTGAAACCGCCACCATTTGGACCGTCACCGTAAGAATCTTGTAGATAGAATACATATAATCCAGTTTGATCTAAAGTAATTCCAGATTCAGTAGATAACTCACCATCTGGATCTCCACGAGCCGTAGTAGGGTCCCAAATTGTTAGAGAACCGTCTGGCGCAGTAATATAAACTTTCAATTCACCTGGCCATGAACCTGCAATTAGTTCAAGATTCAATTCTTGACCCACGTCATTTGTAGCGAATATATCAGGAGATTCACAAGGTCTAGTAGCTCTTGTACACTCGCTACCTGGCCAATTAATGAATTGACCCGGGATGACTGGATTACCAGAATTAATACCAGCTACAGTATCTATTGAAACTTCCATTGGCTTATCTAGAGAATCTGCGTAGATAGCATATTGACCTGGGTTGTTAATTTCGTTTCCTTCAACATCGAAATCTCCGCCCAAGGCTCTGATTGCAAAGTCTGCTTGGTTGTTGAATTCATTATCAGTGATGGTAACTCTTTCTACACCATCAGTATTCACACCATATGCACCGCCATTGAAAACGTTGTCCTCAATCAAAGGATTGAATGAGGTAAGACCAGAAGTGTCCTGGAATCTAACGTGTGAACATGTTGAACATGTGAATTCGTTATTAGATAGTACCAATCCATCAGTATCTGAATCTGCCCAAGCCATTACGTTGATACCTACAGTATCAACAAATGTATTGTCATCGATAACTACATTGTTAGAACCAAGAACGGTGTGAGTTGTTGAAGATACAGCATCGTAGTATTCATCAACGAATGCAATACTGAGAACACAATTTGCAAAGGTGTTACCAGAAATTGTCGCAGAATCAACACCACCTAATCTCATACAATAATCTGCATCTGAGAATAATGTAGGAGTAATTCCTAGATCTCTGTAGTAATAGATGAAACTATTCTTAACCTCAACAGTTGATGGTGTGTAGGTATTTAATGAACCGAAACTAGAACTGTCTCTGTCACCAGCACCTGTAGCAAGTCCGATGATATTATTGAAAACTACACCATCAATATCAAGATTCAATGCATTCTCATTTGTACCTTGAAGACCACCGATAACTAGACCAACAACATCGCCATTAGCCGTCTTTGGATAAAGTCCGTTGACTTCTCCGCCGTGCATCTTCAATGTCGTACCATATGGGTAATCAGACAACCATTGCGCGATTCCTGTACCGTATTGAGTGGTATAACCTGTATCAAATACAACTGCGTTGTCAAGTGTATAAGTAACACCATTTCTAAGTTCTAAAGTACCTGTATCAATCATTATTGCTTTTCCAGTCAAATCCATTGAACTGGTTCCATCATAAAGACCTTCATCATCACCATATTCTACCATCGAAACACCGTTAACAGCGTTATAGGTTCTACTACCCGATGCAGATAATGTACCTGCACAAGGTGACACCATAACATAATTCGAATCTGTTCCACAAATTCTTACATCAATTTGATCCGTTAGACTAAATGTATCATGGTTAGTTGAAGTTGCTGAATCAATCGGTTGGTCATCCAAATTGGAAGGTGTGGCTTGTATGTAACGGAAATCTCCAACATTCGTTGTAGAATCCGACCACGAATAATCAATTTCTGCTACAGTAGAAACCTTGTATGTGTTGTAATACATAGAGTAATCAGTCAATCCACTGGAATCAATGTCATAGATAGAGAAAGATAATCCAGAGGTTGTTCCTGTAGCATCTGTAGTTCCAGATGATGTTGTTGCCGCAGCTTGGCTCGACATAACAACATTAGCATCAGCGATTGGAATACCATCCGCATCAAGCACTACAACATAACTTCTATCTCTGTTTAACTTTCCAGTTGCACCAGGATCAAATCCGACCTTTGTTTCATCAACGGTACCATCCAAGAAGGATACTGCACTAGAATCAGAAATCACAATATCTGTTGTACTTCCAACAATATCTACGTCGTTCATTGATATATCTCCAGTACCTTCAATTGCGATACCCTCAACAACGTTGGAAATTGACATTACATCAACTACATAACTAGCGCTACTTTGAGAACCAGTTCTAAATCCAACATTACCGTTAGAGATAACAGTGTCTGAAACTGAAGTTTCTACATCATTGTTAAGGAATATTGCAGTACCTAGTCCATTAAAGTCAGAATTGGTAATTTGTTGCTTTCCAGCACTTGAAGAAGGGGCATAGAAACCATAGTTGTTGTTTGCTCCAAGACCTGAGTCATCAACATCCAAACCATTCAGATACACGCTATTAGTACCTGTAGTTTTTACAGCATATTGAGCAGGATTGTCGACATCTAGTCCATTAATGTCTGCTAAAGTTCCGCCTAACAGTTCTACACCAACGTTCGCATCAGAGATTGCTGAGTTAGTCAAAACAATACCCTTGCCGGCAATCGCTTCAGAGTAGTCTCCGAATGTACCAGGGTCAGAACCAGATCTTGCTAGAACTTCTACACTATCTCTGGCATTGTTGAATTGGTATTGCATAGTAGAACCAAAGTATCTGTGCATCATGTCAAACTTCAACTCGATCTTCTCAATTGATGAGTCAGTAAGATCTAATGTAGGCCAGTTCAACAACATATTAGAACCGATTGTGGTTCTTGTTGTAGGTGATCTAGCGTTACAAGTTTCGTAATTGCCACCAGTTGTTGATTGACGTGTTTCACCAATTGGTGTATCGTGCCAATTACCGCTGTTAGAAATTTGATAGGATGGTAAACCAGTTCTTCCTAGAATTGGATCGTCCCATCCCCAACTGAACTCAGGGTAGCTACTTACGCTGATTGGTTCAGGAACTGTACCTTCTGAAATTCTAAATCCAAATTCGTCTGGATAACCATTGCTAGTCATTCCATACAAATTACCAATACTCGGGCTGCTTGAATAAGTGTAGTAGTTATTTAGATACTCGCCCCATCTCCATGGGTTGTAAGATCTAGCACGATGATTACAATCCCAGAACGGCGCTCCACCTTGTCCACCAAGATAGCTTAGGGCACCACTAGTTACTGAAGGATCAGTTGCACCATAAGGATAATATCCGGCGTCACTTGAATCATCAATGAAGTAACTATTTCCTGAATTATCAGTAACCTCGATTACCAAATTGTCAAGAGTTACATAAGGTACTGTCCAGCTAGATAGAGATTGACCACCTACGGAATATCTGTATGAATAGGTACCACCGTAATTTATCATGAATGCTGGTTGAAGGTAATCATCTTCACCAAGCCAACTTGACAAATCAACAGTATACTCTACCCATTCCCAGCAACCATATCTAGCGTAGTACCAACAGTTATCCATGTTTGAAATATAGTTTCCATAATAACCTCCAAAGGCGTAAGGAGACCAGTTTTGCTCCAATCCTTGTAATACTGCACTTGAGTACATGGTAGGTAGTTTAGGACCACCGAATGCAACAACACCCTTGGTATTTCCAGATGATGTGAAAGAATCCAGTTCCATTGATCCGCCTACTGAGTTTATTCCAACAGCCATGTCTGAAATTGTTAATCCATCACCAACTATTTCACCACCATTGGTAAGTTCAACACCTACACCTAGGTTTGCTGCACCGTCCAAAACAGCACTTGAAGAGACTGTTACCAATCCTCCATCAACATCAATCATTGGGTATGTTGTTGAACCGGATGAACTCAAATCAGAGGAGGTCAAATATGCGCCTCCGCCAAGTTTTAGTTCTGCTCCACTTGGAACTACTAATTGTCCAGTCTTAGATGAACTCAACAAGAAGTTAGCCATAGTACCGGATTGCATATCTAAAGTACCTCCAGATCCTATTGCAACATCAACCGCATCTAGGTTGCTTTCACCGTAAATCTTTGGTAAGTCACCGGTACCTGTATCAGTAATCATAACTAGACTACCACCATTGCCAATAGTTAATGTTGGGTTGTTAACTGTGTTTTCTCTAAACTTAATGTGTGAGCCTTCAAGAACTACAGTACATCCGTCAATTAGTAAGTCATCAGCAAGTACCATTGTTGCACCCTTGAACTCGTAAGTACCATCGCCATCTGGATCTGTATTAAGGAAGGTTTCGTTAGTTGCCATCCACGCACAGTCCATGAAGCTAACATTGTCTAGAGTCACAGGAGGTGATTGAAGTCTTATGTCAGCAAAACTACCAATAGTATATTCTTCGAACGTGAAGTCATAGGTCTCGATTGTTGCTCCAGTGGAAAGTCCTGATACATCTATGTCATCAGAAACTCCTACACCACCGTAGTACACTCTAGAATATCCGTTGGTTCCAGACAAAACAGTTGCATCATAGTACGCAATGTCTTTCCAGTAAACTCTTCCAGTCGTAGTGTCTTGGTCAGGATCAAAAGATCCGGTCGAAGATGGGTCGGCAGATTGCCATGAGAAAGTTAGAGTACCTGCAGGCGTATTACCACTTGCATACATCTCTAGTGCTTCTTTCAAAGTAACTCCGTCTTGGTGACCAAGGTCATTACCCATAACATACCTGTCTGTAGCAACATCAAGCGAAGTTGGTCTTAACAACCCATTCTCGAACTGTAATTCAGTCGCCGGAGTACCATCGGCTAGTGCAGGGGGAACTTGCCCTGCACCTGCAGATCCACTAGCTCTGACGATATGAGTATCGTAAGTTTGACCAGTGTGATCTCCGGTAATAACTGCGACATCTGTTGCTTCTCCATTAGCATCTGTTGTAGAGCGATGGAAAACCTTGCTTCCAAATAGTTCAGCACCAGTTGAATCAAGTACAGATGCTGTAATTGTTACACCTGCTTCTAAATTTTGAGTAGCTAGTCCAGTGTTGGAATCAGTAGCTAGTCTATATGCAATTGAGTTTGCAAATCCACCGTAATAAATTTCAGGAATACTTGCTCCAAATCCAGTAGAATCATGAGATGTATAACAATCTGCAGTCTTTCCACTAGTGTCTGCACAAGCATTACCATTCAGAGTTACATCAATCAAGAATGCATCGGATGATAGTCCTCCGAAGTACAAGTATGGTCCGGTTGCTGATGCAGTAGTACTTGTAGCATCAACATTAACAAAGATACCAGAGGTTTGTTCCAAGAAGATTGCAGAATCAGTAGAATCAGTGTGAGATATTGAAGAATCAGACATCTTTACCGAGCTTGTTCCTGAAGGTGTGTTACAGAACGAACTAAATCGTCCAACAGAAGATGTCATTACTGACGGGTCGGACGAAACAACTTCAACATTAGCACCACAACCACTTATCTCAAAAGCGTTTCCAACTGATAATGCATCGAAAACGATTGTATCGGTTGAACCACCTGTAACGCCAAGTTCTTCCACCTTGAAATCATTAGCAACTGAGATTTGATCTGCTGTTCCAGGGAAAGTCCTGTACATTGTCATATCCGGAGCTGTAACTCCATCAAATACTGAGTCAACACCCATTGAACCTGGCACATTGGTTACAGAACCACAATACGGATCGATATTGAATCTATGTTGACCGGTAGGCATGAAACCTGTACCAAGGTCGACATTAGTCAATGAAACCTTACTTGCCGCGCAAATCCAACCTTGTGCATAGGTTGGTGCATTGAAGTTAGTTACTGTAACCTCTGAATTAGCACCATGGCTCAAACCAAGGCTTACACCAGTGTTATCCCAAGTCCAACCATTGTTATTCCATCTCCATTGGTCACCGATATTTGGCGTGGTTGCTGTTACATCACTAATGGTAATAGTTTGAAGATCGGTTCGAATTAGCGTAACCTTAGAGTCTTCAATATTTACATGCTCCATAGTCAATGAACCTGTTGTACTTCCCGTAAGATCAGATGCAATAGCCCCTGCCCAATCGTAATTGTTAGTGTTACATCGAGTCATAGTAGAAGGGTTGCCTGCTGTACCAGTCAATGTTGCAACAGTGTTTTGAGCAAAGTTGAAACATGAACTTCTAGAATCAGTTACCGCGAAGTTAGACAAGGTAACAACTGTTCCTTGTCCGCTACCGTGAGCGAATGCAGAGTCAACGTTAGTAAATGTAACATCATCCATAGTAAATTCACCAACATCACAATCTTGTGTACTGCTTCCGCAGCCTTGGAAGGATGTATCTGCTGGTCTACTACCTGCTGTTATTGCAGCATGGTTGGTATTACTGAAATCAGTCGAAGAAATAGTATGTCTATCTTCTACATTAGTTGTACCACAATTTAATGTGAATGCTAGACCATGCCATAGAGCACCTGGATTGATACTTCGGTCAACATCAAAAGTTACTCTTTCAGTTGCAGTTCCCAAGGTGCTAAACTGAGCACAGGTACCATCCGCTTGAATTCCACCATCGAATGAAATACCCGTGTTCTCGCCCATAATGACTTGAACACCAGCTTCAATTGTTAAATCAGCATCAACACTTAGATAACCACTTGGACTTGTTGGGTTAATCTTAATCGGGCTGTCAACTAGATACCATGTTGTATCTTCAGTAATATCAGCAGACACTGTCGTACCTTGGCCGTCGAATGGTAGTGTTCTATACCAAACACCTTTACATGGAGTTGTTCCTGTAGAACCACAGAAATCCATGTTCTCTCTTGACCAATAAGGTGCGATCATGTGAAGCTCTCCTTGTAGGATATTGTTTGCACCGCCACATGTTGTCCAGAATGTATCACGGAAATTACCAGAGGTAGGCCAGCAAGAGGTCGTACCACGTGAATCGCCTTCAATTCTTACGTCAACATTAGTTGTTCCATCATCAATGAAGTGAATAAATCCACTTCCTGTTGCCTGAATCATGTTATCTGGATTACTACCATCATATGATTGACCATAGAATTCAAAGTTGAAATCATCTGGAATATCGAATGTACCAGCACAGTATGCTCCATTCTGATTCCATTCTGAAGTAGACTGGCAGCGGTTATCATTGTTGAAGTTAGTACTACTAACAGGCACTACATTGTTGTTTGAGGTTAGACTTCCAGCAGGAAGCGGAGTCATTCCAAGATCGAATGGTTCTACCAAATAATCTCCTGTAGGTGATAGTGTAAATCTCCAGTTGTTAGTATGAGGATTGCCTCCATTCCATCCAAGATATTCATTCCAAGCACTAAGTTCCATGAAGTTGGTGCGGCTCTCTCTAATTGCAGTTGCACCTACTTTTGTACCGACACTACAAGCATCATCTTCATCATAATGGAATTCAAACTCGTTGGTCACATCATACATTATCAGTTGCATACTACATGCATCAGCTGCAGAGGTAGACGATGCATCCTTGTATTCATGCCACTCTACAACTAAAGTGTTAGTAGGGTTAGCGGCCTCGAAACTGTAAGTATTACCAGTTACCACATTGGCCCCTGGTGGATACAAATCCTGTGCAGTCATGAAGTATGAGACGGTGTCGCCTCTAGTTAGTCCAGTAAGATCGTATGACCACTGACATTCATTTACAACACAGTAATTCCTAATTTCTGAATCAGAAATTAGACTGTCAAAATTAGTATCGAGTGATGGGCTAACTTCTTCAAATACTTCACCAGAAGGATTTGAACGGTCAATTGGACCACCGGTTGGAATCAATGCTACTGTCGCAGTAGTTGCTGGAGATCCGTCCGCTGGAGTAACAGTATAAGTTAGACTTGGTCCAACTCCTGGCACTGGATTGGTGTCAACACCACTGTCAGCATATCTTGTATCAGCAATTGTGTAAGTAATGGTTCGGTCAAGAGCATGTGAGTCTCCAATTTGACCACCAGTTACTTCTGGTGCATCAGCATCTGCGTCTGGCTCAATATCTCTAATTTGCCATAGCATACCGTCGTTACCAAGATCCATTCCAGTCTTAGTTGCTCCAATAGCAAATCCTTGCCAAGAGCCTCCTGCACTAGATTCTGTTGCATCTGGAGTACATACGGTCGATGAATCCATGAAAATCATATGACCTGCTGTTGTTGCACAAATTGTGCTGAATTCTCCAGTTCCTGTCCCAAATGGAACTCCGGCAAAACCGTTGTTAGTTCCCAAGGAAGGTGTGCTAGCATCAGACAAATCAATGATAAAAGATTCAGCAGTGTACCCACTTGATACTAATGAATTAGTATCATATGGGCCACTTGATCCACCGAAACCAGCAGATGCGGCGATTGTTTCAGAATACAGCATGTTTCCGTCTGTAGAATCACCGTAAGTATCCCAGAAATATATTTCATATGTTCCAGCATTCAATACACCATTGTTTGGCATGTTAGAGTTTACGCTAGAACTCAAACTATCGGACCAACTGATTGAACCAGATGAAGTGTAACCGAATGAACAGGATGAAGATGTACATGGTGATGTAACATATTGGGAAGGAACTTGAGCCCAAGACCTCCAAGATGCGTAGTATGTTCTTCCCATGTTGTAAATGGCTGAGGTAGCAGTGTCTATCACCGTTACACCTTGCTCGGTGTTACAGCAGCCGCCATCATAATAACCGATTCTGGCAACATCGCCTGTATTTACAGATAATATACCAACATATCCACCGACCCCTGACTGGCTAGAAGCTAGAAGAGATCTTTGTGGGGTTGGTCCTACCGGAGTAACTATGTTTGGTGTGTAGGAATCTTCTACAACATCATTCAATGAGGTGGAAATTTTGTTGTTGATTCCATCGTAACCAAGAGCTGCAATTTTCCACTCGTTAGTATTTGAATCGTAGGACATAATTAGATTATCTGAACCAAACCTTGAAACATCAATCATTCCGCCAAATGCAGAATCTAACTCAAGAGTGTTAGTAGGTGCGCCTGTACAACCAGTAGCACCTGGATAACAATCTCCAGAAACACTTTCCCAGTTGATATCCCAGTGACCTAGACTTTGATCTCCTACGGAGTATACATCAGCATCCCAGAAACATTGATCTTCAATCCATCCGGATGAAAGCTGACTGGCACCACAGTTGGAAAAGTCAAATTCAAACATGAATTCACCAGTCTCGGCAAAGTAAGTTACCTGCCTGTCCATGTAACCGCTAGAATATACACTACCAGATGTTTGGTAGTCAGGACCAGAAACATCTTCGAATAGAGTAACTAGTTTTTGTCCAGTAGCGTCGTAAACATCAGCTATTGTGAAAGTCAAATCAGCACTACCTACGGCAGGGAATCGTCCTGCATTTGGTGATTGTGCTGGAATCTTGGTATTATCTACTGGTGCGGCATCTGAATAAGTCCAATAGTAGTCAACCGTTGTATCTGCAGGCAGATCAGCGGTAGTTGCAGAGAAATGACATACCACGTTCTTACTCATACATGAGTTTAGTGAGGTAGAAGCTACATCGTCGTAATTGTTACCTCCGTCAGTACTGTACCACAATGTTGGACCGTTAGCAGAAGACGTATCAATTGGATTTCTAGCATCCATTAGTGAAAGGTATAGTGTTCTTGCACCTTCTGCATATGATGTAACGTCAGTGTAGTGTCCATCAAACTCAACTGTTGGTGGAGTTGCATCTGGAGTATTATCTTCTAGTTCTACAATAAGATAAAAACTAGAGAAATGAACTCGAGCGTCCATATAATAAGAACTTCCTTCATATGCATTTGGAGCATTAGGCCAACCTAGGCCAAATTCAATATATCCATTGTTAGCCCCGTTTTTATATACATCAGCAAACATTGACATTGTTCCACTGTTACAAGCAACTGAATTGCCACAAATAGTTACTTCATATGGAGTATTTGTATTCACGTAAATAGGTACTTTAGCTATTTGATCTGAGCTAACTAATGAGTTTAATCGCAATACCGAAGGTGATGCTTGAACAACTCCAGTTTGGCTACCTGCAGTATCAATTCTCACTGCGCCGCCAGAACCAGCTCCTGTACCCGCTCCACTAGTGTCCCAAACCAAGGCTTCGTAGTTACCTGGAGTTTGAATCAAAACACTATTTTCCGAGGTGTACATGGTATTAGCTTGGCATGATGGAGTCGAAGGCGGAGTAAAACTACACAAGTCCCAGAAGTTGGTCCATCCAGAACTACCGGCAGTTCGGTAGTAAATTTCTGTATCATCAGCGTCACCTGGGTCAGGCCCTGTTGTGAATTCGAAATATGCTTCTTCGCCAGATAGAACAGAGAAAGTTGTGGTAGCAGCCTCACTTCCGGTTGGCGTACCGCCTGCACTCGCACCAGCTGCTGTAAGCGCTGGCGGTGGTACTTCTTGTATAATCTTAGCAGAATTTTCACCTGGGTAACAATTCCAAGCAGTTGGTGGGCAATGATATGCTATTCTCATTTCTTCACCAGCAGGTACGGTGAAGAATCTGTCTGGTGGATTGCTACCTGTGTATGCTCCGTGGTCACAACCTGAGTCACAAACTGAGAGTATGTCTACCCAAGCAGTGTTACTTGCACCAACTGCTCTAGTCTGGAAGTAAACACCTGCACCGCCGTTCATTCCATCTCCGTAAGATTCTAGCACACTATACTTGTATTGGCCAGCATCAAAGATACCACCGTTTTCGTATGTGTTAGCAGTATCGAGGAAGTCTACAGTTCCTTGATCACAAGTAGTCATGTCGGTAGTAATTGCATACTGATATGCCGGGTTAGATGATGAATAAACACCATATACACTGTTACTCACTGCACATTCGTCGTATTTGTCAAAGTCAGTAAATGTTTGTTCTTGAGGTGTAACTGGGGCTGGTGGAGTAACCATCTCTGCCAGTGGTGATCCTGTACAATCACTAGGGGAGTAGATGCTATCCAAGTTCCATGAGGCTGTAGGCTGGGCATCATCACACTGCTCCATTATTAGTAGACCACCATAGTCGCTACCATCGGTCCAGTAGTGCCTATAGTTAATCTCATAAACTGCTTTCACAGAACCGATTGGCAATGTAGTGGTTTGACCAAAGGAAAAGTCAAATCTTGGAGAATATTGGTGCGCTCCATAGTCATAATAGAATCTACCATCTGTAGTAGGTCTTTCACAATTTCTTGCTGCCACGTTACAATATTCGAAAGATCCTGGTGTAACAGCATCCTCATTATTAGAACCAATTGAAGGATCAATGACTACTGGGAATGAGGTGTAGTCATTTAATAGCCAATCCAAGTTAACTGCAGTAGTAATGGTTAGAGTATAACCATCAAAAGTTAAGAAATACTTGGTTGAAGGTTCTAACTCTTCTTCAGCTTCTTGGGATTTTTCAACTGCTCCAGTTTCTTTAGCTTCTTCAGCTTCTTGCGAACTGTCATAAGCATAAGGAGCGACAATGTAGGCAATTACTTGATTAGTTTCTGAATCCACTATATCAATGGATGAATCAGTAATGAACATCTCACCATCAGCATCAATCTTGTAGCCATTAGACCATAATTCAACATCGTCAGGAAGATTAATTGTTTCTTGCATACCGAAGTAACCTGTTGTATGTTCACTAGTTTCACGGTTTAGTTCAAGTTGATCAGATAATGTCACTCTTAGATCCTTGGATAATGTGTTAATGACAAAGTCTTGCTTCAACTCATTTGAACTCACATGATACTGCATGTCGATTGTAGCACTCATAGGATAATTGATACTATTACCACCAATCTCGACAGTTTCTGTTGGAGGCATGAATATTCCATCTCTAATTGGGGTAACTTCATTGTATTGGAAATTTACACCTTCAAGTGAGATGTCAGAGGTGACTCCTTGGAATACAGTAACTGGTGTAGGATTAATACCAGTAACTATTCTATCATTGCCAACTCGCATTTGGACACCTTCCATTGGATTGTCACTAAATTGAACTGGAGTGAATATGTCTTCAACATAATATCCATCTACATTAGACAATATTGTGGTATCTAAATCAATTAGTTCACCGTATTGATTTTCGTAGTGTAGAGGTTGGAACGAATGAACTGCTTGCAACTTCCCTTCATCGTCCATGAAGGTCTTGCTATGAGTAGTTCTCATCCCAAGCATTTCTTTATCTTCATCGAAGCCTAATGATTCAGCTTCAAATGAAGTTGGTTCCGTCTCGGCATCGAACGTTTCGGTGCCTTCAGTTTTTACATCTGACGAATCAGTTACAACTGCTGATTCACTGTTTATGTCAGAGTTGGTTACCATTGCCGACCAGGACATTAGCACCATCAAAAGACACAACAGCGAAGCAATTCCTATTCCGCCAAATACACTTTTTACATTTTTATTTCTTAGTTCTTTCATTTGTCATTCCCCCATGCGGTACCGCATGTAATGCTACCCACGCTTTAAGCCCCTTATAGGCGTTGGGGTACATAATTTTTGAATCCCTAATTCTAATCTGAGATTTTAGCAAAAATAGAATGTTAAAAAAATAAAAAAAAGCCGGAGAAAGAGCCGAAACTCTTCCCCCGGCAATTATGCTAAATCCGCAGATTTAACGTGCTAATACTTTCAGTTATTGATCAACTTCAGTAGTCCCATTCCTTGTCGTCGTCGTCTTCACCTTCTCCACGAGATAGGATAAATGCTCCAACAACAAATGCAACAACTACTACTGCACCTATTACACCCCATGTCCAGGTTGGGACACCAGAGGATGCTTCGGAATCAGTTGTTGTAGTTCCATCATCAGGATTGGTAGTGTCTTGAGCTCTATCATACAGAATTGAATCTGTTGATGGACCATATGCAATGTTCATTACAGCATCGTGAGGTGCAATACCAAAGTGAACTTGTGTTGTCTCAACTGTAGTATACTTTGCAATAGTTGCTTCTGTACCTTGCATTACCATAGTACATGCATTTGCATCAATCATAACCTTCATTTCTGTAGCAGTAAATTCACCACGGTTGTAGCAAACATACCATCCAGCAACATCTTCATCGACTGCTGAAGGCTCCCATGCAACTACCCAGTTTTCACCAGATTCACTAATGGTTACAGAAGCTGCTGTAACTGCTGCAACTGATGAATCAGAAGTAACTGATGCTGGGACTGAATCGCCACATGCATATACGTTACATAGTTGTGCAGTTACTGTATATGCTTGACCATCTGTACCAGAAGCCCAAGTGATCGAACGAGTATCAGAATCAACTCTATCATATGAAACCTCAGGAGTTGTTCCATCTGCCATAGTAACTTCGATTCTGACGTTTTCGTCACTTAGAAGTGAACTATATTCGTATGAGATGACAATCTCTCCACCCTTTGCTGCTGTAGCAGTTAGTTGAGTAATAGTGCCTGCAGGAGGATTTGGTGTTTCACAATCATCAGCAATTAGGTAGAAATTAGTTCCCGATGGAATCAAGTCTGAACCTGCTGGGAACGAATAAGTATACCCAGAGGTTGATGAATCAATCTCATCACCTGCGCCTGAAGCAACAGAAACCACTAAACTACCAGCTTCCATCCACATGTATTGAACTCCCAAGTCGTTAGGGAAGTGAACGTGCATGGTTTGCTCTGAAACAACGGATGAATCATAAGTTGTTGATGGATTTACTGTGACTGAGCCTACAGGTGTTGCACTGTTAGCACATGAATCGATATCGACCGAATCCATAGGGCCATCAGCAAATGTTACATCAAGACTACTTGATTTCAATTTTGCTGTGTAAACAGCATTGAAGCCATCAGCCAAGCCCGATGCCTGGAATGTCAACTCTACCATAACTTCAACAGTAACAGAGAAATCAACTACGTTGTAACTGTCAGTAACCTCAAGTCGAACTTCAAACATTGGTACCATGTCCTCTGCAGCAGTTACCGTACATGATGTTGCATCTTCAGCAAGTTCACACAAAGCGTTCCCAAACCCATCATACCAGAAATACTCCAACCTGTCATCTTCGACATCAAATACATTTGATTCAAATGTTATTGAATCACCTACTAGAACATCGGAAGCACTTGGTTTGACTGACGCAATAATAGGAGCAAAATTATCTACTGTTACTCTAAAATCCCAATCATTATTACTTGGGACCATATCTTCTGTCTTTGCATCCAGACTTGAATCACCTTCATCATATTCTCCATTCATATTTGCAGTTGCTTCCACAACATATTCGCCAACATCAAAGACGTGAGATGCGCAAGCGTAGACAAGAGTGTCTGCATTTGCAGTTTTATCAGTAGGTACGCCCAAATATCCGTGTGTAGGATATTCTAAATCCTCACATTCTGTAGCTTCATAAGTTACTACAGTATTTGTGTCCACATCTGTAACAGTAAATGTAACATTCCATTCATAAATTGGAACCGATGAGGACGATGAATGCGCGACTAATGCGTACATGTCATAATTACCGTTTGAGAGTGTTTGTGTGATTTCTCCGCCAACAGTACCTAGTTGATCTGAAACCCCATCTTCTTCATTGTTTTCGTCTCCCTTAACATCCTCGTTTACCTCAGGCGCCAGATAGAAATCAAGCAATGTTATGTCATGAACTGTTGTTGCAGAACCGTAAATATACCCCATATTATTGCCAGAAAACTTATCTTCAGCATCTGCTCCCGCAATTGTTCTTTCACACATTACATCTCCATTAGGACAATCTTCGCTCATCTCATAAACAGTATAGGATAATATCGATACGGAGACGTCATAAACCCCGTCTGCTGGTGGAGTTAAAGTCATAATTGACTCGCCTACAATTCTACCACCTGTAGTAGATACATCATCTGCACCGATAATCATCCTTGTACCAGTGGTAGTAACTGCGTTACCATCGTCTGTTATGTCAACTGTTTTCTGGTCACCTAATATTTCGGTAACATAGTTACTGTTATCTACAGTACCACCAGTTATATCAACTTCAATAGTGGTGTTTCTGATTGTCATACCAACCATAGAACCTTCAAGACTTACTGATACTTTGAAATCTACAGGATTAGTACCTTCTATTGATCCAAAAACATCTTCTCCATCTGCATCTAACCAAGTTAGATCAACTTCAATATCATGGTAATCCACAACTGAAACTCTGAATGAAATCTCATCATTGCCCGGATCTCCAAGGACTTGTGATGTAACAGTAACCTCGACAAAGTAGTTACCTGCGAATGGGACCCATTCAATCATATTACCTGCAGTTGTAACAAGTGTTGACTCTCCGCCATCAATATATTCTCCTGGTGTTAAAACTGAATTCTGACAGGAATTAGAACAAACTGCTTTGTCGTTATTCCATGCTAAATCATTGCCGTTAATATCTTGAGCAACATCTCCTCTTTCACCTTGATCATCATCATATACAGTTACTTGGTACTGCATATTAGTTAGATCAGCATCACCACTATTTCTCAAGTACGCCTTGAAATTAACTGGCTCTCCTGCTAACAATTCGTTAGTAGTGCCGCCACCTGTGGCGTAAATTGTCTCTCTAGGTGAAGTAACATACACAACTTCTGGATCTGCGCCAGACCTTGCACCTGTTTCTTCAAATTCATTTTGCTCTTGTAACTCGTACACATCAATACTGGATAAAACACTAGCCAGCATCAAGATGACGAGAATCATTGGGGTCATTTTTCTCATAAGTATACCTCCGACGGTT
>MDTG01336661.1_pt1 | contig 22767 bp, 20 predicted proteins | sample 811421 | NCBI WGS metagenome assembly MDTG01 (sample SAMN05326645, study PRJNA326480) | marine metagenome | isolation source: seawater | place: Pacific Ocean: South East | collected 2011
AAAAAAGATTTCCAATTTTAATTCTGGATCACAAAATATCCCAAAAATATCTGAAAAATATTATAAGATTATATAAACCAAAAAATATTTGTTTGCCCCGTAATAATCTTGCTTTTAAAGTCGAAAAATTTTTTAAACTAAATTTTCATTTCAGAAAAATGACCTTTTTAAAAGATACTAGTAAGAATTACGTTAAATTTAAAAATAATATAAGTATTCTAGCAACTACATCAGGGTCCACCGGCTCTTCAAAATTAATAAGACAAAGCTTCAACAATATAAAGTTTAATACATTATCAATTTTAAAATATTTAAAATTAAAAAAAAACTACATCACTATTACCAATCTGCCATTAAGTTATACTTTTGGTATGTCAGTTATAAATACTCATCTTGAAGTCGGTTCCAAAATTGTTGTAACAAAAAACACTATTTTTGAAAAAAAATTTTGGGAACTCTTTAATTTTTTTAAAGTGAACACCTTTTATGGCGTTCCTTACACATTTGAAATTTTAGACAAATTAAAATTTTTTTCAAAAAATAAATCAAGTTTAAAATTATTTGCTCAAGCGGGTGGTAAACTTACAGAAAATCTTCAAAAAAAAATAAGTTTTTATGTAAAAAAGTACAAAAAACTTTTTTTTATAATGTATGGGCAAGCAGAGGCGACAACACGAATTTCTTACCTTCCAAGCAAAAAATTTGGAAAAAAAATCGGTAGTATAGGTATTCCATTGCCAGGAGGCAAAATAAGTTTAATTAATGAAAACAATAAAATAATTAAGGGAGCAAATACAGTTGGGGAAATAATGTATGAAGGTAAAAATGTGTGCATGGGTTATGCACATGATTGGCAAGATATAAACAAAAAAAATCAATGGAACTATAAAGTGTTAACTGGTGATTTAGCTAAAAAAGATAAAGATGGCTATTACTACATAGTAGGGAGAAAAAAAAGATTCTCAAAAATATACGGTTTAAATGTAAATCTTGACGATATAGAGAATCTATTAAAGTCCAAATTTAAAAATGTAGAAATAGCAGTTATTTCATTTAGCAATAAGATCAGAATATTTACTTCAAAAAATATTTTAAATGAGAAAATTTTAAGTTACATTAAAAAAAATGTTAATATTAACATTAATTCATTTGAGGTAGTTTCTATTCATAAAATGCCATATTTGATTAATGGAAAACATGATTACAAGGTTTTATCAAATTATCGTTAATTTTTTTGAAATTTGAAATACTATATCGTAACCATCCCATTCAAGACTAATTTCTGATGATTTCCCGTTGGGAACAATTCTATCTACAGAATAAACTTTGTCCAAATTAAGCTTCTCCTTTATGAGGTATGGATCAAAGCCAATATAAGTAAGAGTTTGGACCTTAGATGAAAAAATTTTCTTTATTTCAGAAAATTTTTTAAAATCTAACTCAAAAAAAAAACCACCCGGCGCAAAGTATTTATTAATCTCTTGAGAAATTTTTTTAAGTTGGATCCTCTTTATAACAGAATTATTCATCTTGTTAGACTCAACATTTAAATTAATAATTGCCTTAGTCTCGTTGTAGAACTTTTCGTAATTCCAATTTTCATAGAGTTTATAATTTTTCTTTTTAACTATTTTTTCAAACTCATTCCAAAATCTTTTTTTTGCAAATTTGATAGTTTTTTTATCACCTTGCCAAATAACAATTTTTGGTGAAGTGCAAGCATTTTGATCAAAAAACAATGTATCGTTGTAAAATGACTGAGCTTCTTTTTTAAAGAATTTTGCTTTCAAATAATTTTTTGCCGAAATAATACAAATTGAAAATTTGTCTGCAAACGTTACATCAAAAGCGTCGGGAGATAATGAATATTTTCTGATCTGGTTGATTGACTCATCGCCACCCCAAATAATTCTAACATCGCAAATTGAGGATAAATGCTTCGTGACATTTTCTGATTTGTCGTATCTGATTAAGTTTATTTTTTTTCTAAGTTCATTAAATTTCTTTTTTTTTAAAAGATCGTTAATTAATTTAATAAGTATCTTTGCTTGATCATTGTTATTTTTGGATAATCTAATTATATTAGCATTACCAGTAATAAGACCAAAAAATAAACTATAAGCAAAATTCATAGGAACATTTGAGGGTGTAAAGTGTAAAACCAGACCCCTTCCATATCTATTCTCGATAAAACTTGAATATTTTTTTTCCATATATTTTATGTTTGTTCTTCTGCAAAAAAAACCAAAGGAGGCAAGATCTGGATATTTACTTAATTGTTTATTTTGAAAAATGTGATTTGATAATTCATCAAAAAAACTAATGATATTTTCATTGAAAACTTTGAATGATTTTTCTACTTTGTTAAATAAAAAAAATTTGGGATTTGTCTCAAAAGTAATATCTTTTTTTAACTTATTCATAAGCATCACTACATCCTCTAATTTCAGAGTTTTTCATTCTTCCTATAATTCTAAAATATTTTCCTTCAATACCACACCCACAACTATTTTCTCCAAGTATAACACCTTCATCTTCTGTTAATATAGAATGACCAGGATAGGATTCCGGAATAAGTGAAAAAACTTGTACAATTCCTTTTTCACCTATTTTAGATAGAGAGAAATTATACTTATCTCTAATTAATATATCATTAAAAATTGATGTGTGAAAATTACCCTTCTTGCATTCAAAAAAAATTGAACCTGTTTGCTCAACCATTCCATAATAGTTATGTACGTTCTTAATGTTACAATATTTTTTTAATTTAAATTTAAATTCTTTGTTTGATAAACCAAGACTTGATAATTTTTTCCATCCACCTCCGTGAATAACAATCCCTTTGTTTAAATTAAATTTTTTTTTAAGTTCAATCAATTTTAATAAAAAATTTTGATAGATCAAAGATGTGAAACCAAAAATTATAATCTTTTGACCTTTATACTTATTTATAAAATCACTAATTTTTCTTAGTTTAAGGTTCATATTACCATCTAGCGCAAATAAAGTATCTTTACTAAAATTTCTAAATCCTTGTATACCTGCAGCTCTAGCAGAGAATTTGTTTCTATCAGCCAAAATGGACTCAGAGTCAATTATAATCATTGGTAATCTTGAGTCACCTATTAAAGATTTTACAATTTTAGACAAAACTTTAATTTGGTTTTTAGATGTATTTTTATCAAGGATAATATTTGATAAATTACCATTAGTTGTTCCTGATGAGTTCATAATTTTGAAAATATCTTTTTTCTCAATACTTTTAAGCATATGATCTTTAAAAATTTTTGATGGAACAAATGGTATATCTTTTATATGAGCAATTTTAGAAATGACAATTTTTTTTGATCGCAACAGAGTATTATATTCAGGGCACTTTTTATAATGTAGTTTAGTTAAATATTTTTGATAACTTAAAAAAAATTTTTCTTTTGAATTTATAAGTTGACTTAGATCTTTTTTTTTTAAAAGGCTATTTAGCTTCATGTTTAATACTTTATACTAAAATAATTATAATAAAAAAACTATGTAAAAATATAACAAATGCCTTAAATCTTTTAACTCAATCTATTTTCATAGAATTATTGATAAACTAAGATAATATATTAGAAATATTTTACTATATCCTATGCAAGAAAAAATTTATCTAAGACCTCTGAATTTGAATGACATTAATGAAAAATATTTATTTTGGGTAAATAACCCAATAGTCACAGAATATTTAGAAATAGGAGAAAAGCATTTAGAATATGAAGATTTAGTAGAATATGTTGAAAGCTCACCAAAAAAAGGTCGTTATAATTTTGCAGTAATGACTAAGGACACAGATCTTCACATAGGCAATAGCTCAATATACTCAATTGAACCAAATAAAAAAAAATTTGAAATTGGTTGGTTTGTTGGAGAAAAAAAATTTTGGGGAGGGCACTACTCTTCTATGATAATTTTCTATCTACTAAAGATTGGATTTATAGAAATGAGACTTGAAAAATGTATTGGTGGTGTTGATAAAAGACATGTAAAAGCAAGAATGACAAATAAGTTTTCAGGTTTTAGAGAAACAGATACTCGAATAGTTGAAAAGAACAAAAAAAAAACCACTTTCATTAATCTTGAGATAACTAAAAAAGAGTGGGTAAAACGAGCTAAAACATTACATTCACAATATCCAGAATTATACAATGAATTTTAAAACTGGTGAGACAAAATTTAATAAAATTCTTTCAAAGATATTAGACTCTTATAGAATAAATAAAAATGACACTGTTTTTCTGCACGTCAAGTTAAAAAATTTAAAAAAAAAGTATAATGTCTCCTATAAAAATCTTTCTAATATTATTATAGAAAACTTTAAAAAAAAAGGTGTCAAAAATATTTTAGTTCCATCATTTTTTTATTCTTTTAAACAAAAAAAAAAGTTTGATGTAAATAAAACTGAGTCAGAGAATGGCTTTTTCTCTGAATTTTTTAGAACTAATTTTGCTGAATATAGATCAAATGATCCCTTTTTTAGTATCTGCTTTCTTAAAAAAAAACATATTTTACTCAAAGAAAAAAAAATTGATTTTAAAAGTTCATTTAAAAAAAAAACAATTTGGAACGATTTATACAATAACAATGTAACTATAATTAACATTGGATTGGATCATTTGATTATTACTCTCATTCATTACTTAGAATATCAATGCAAAGTTCCATATAGGGATTTTTTTAGAAGAAAGGGATTAATTAAAAAAGGGAAGAAAGTTGTACCAATTACATACAACTTATATGGTAGAAAAGATTTAAAAGATGTTGGGCTTGATTGGCCTAAGATTGAAAAATTTTTGATTGCAAAAAAAGTTATAAAAAAAGAAAAGAAATCCCCAATCAATTTTAAATGTTTTAAGATAAAAAGTGCTTCAAAAGCCTTAAAGCCCCAAGTAATCAATAATCCTTATTTTTTAGTAAAAAAACTTTAGTTTTATAAAATAAATTTTTTAAAATTTCTATTGTCTAAATTGAAGCTCATGCCATATAAATTTTTATTGTTTTTATTTTCAATTGAGTATGAGCTAGTATTTAAAGTCTTCCACCCAAATTTTTTATAAAATTTAATGTCTTTATTTTTACATAAAAGGAAGCCCAGAAAATCATTTCTAGAAATCAAAAAATTATTAAATTGAATTAATAGTTTACCAAACTTTTCTTTTCTGAATTTTTTAGCTACGATAATTGTATCTAAATAAAAAAAATTTTTTTTTTTATTTTTTTCAAAATAGACTCTTTTTCGTAAGAGAGTATAACCAATAATAGAATTGTTTAATTTTAAAACTATATTTAAATCATCATTTCTAACGTTTTCTCTAAACCAACGTAAATTGGATTTTATACCAAATTTCCAAACAGTATTCTTAAGTTTACAAATACCAAAAATATCTTTTTTTTTTAATTTTTTTTTTTTTAGATTGGTTAAAACTAGCATCGCTTTATTTTGCCGACATTCCACCATCAATTGTAATATTTTGACCAGTTATATATTTTGTATTATCTGAAGACAAAAAAATCATGGCTGTAAATATGTCCTCTACATCAGCCATTCTGTTTAAAGGTACTAGTTTTGAATATTTTTTTTGAAACCTTGTATTTTGTGTTTTTTGGTTTTTTATACCGCCTGGTGAAATTGAATTAATAGTAATGTTATATTTAGCAAAAAGAACTGAAAAATATTTTGTTAATTGTATTACTCCAGCTTTACTTGCACCATAAATTTCGGAGCTAAATCTATCATTCGTTCCATATATCTTAAAATCAGGACTATTCATTCCATATATTGATGCAATATTTATTATCTTGCACTTTTTTAAACTCATTTTTTTGTGCAGCCTGAAATATTCTGTTATTAAATAAATTACACTTTTTAAATTTACATCCAATGTACTATCTAACTCTTTTTTTGAACGTTTTAATATATTAGAAAAAAATGAGACAGCTGCATTATTTACTATTATATCAATTTTTTTGTGCTTTTTTACAATAGAATTAATAACTTGTTTAATATTTTTATTAGTAGCTAGATTCTTTTTATAAAAGTAAAAATTTTCGTGATTTAAATTACATTTTTTGACATCAACGCCATACACTTTGCAACCATAACTAAGGTATAGTTTTGCAAAAGATGTACCAAGTTGACCACTAACACCAGTTAACAAAACAATTTTATTTTTGAGATCAAATAAGTCTTTTTTTTTATAAATCATAATAAGTTTGCAATTTTCGTGAGTGATGATTTCATCTTTTTTTTATATAATCCTTTTGTGGCTTTTTTATAACCACTTCCTTTTTTTGAAAAATAATTGATTGATTTGGCAAAATTCCTTTCAAAATATGGTTTGCTATAGATTAATATTTTTATATTTTTGACATTTTGATATTTATATACATTATCTATTTGATGCTTGTATTGAGGGAGACACACCATGTCTTTGTTTAAGAAAATTGCATCGAAAAAACTCATCCCGCCCGATACAATTACAAATTTTGAATTATACATATATTTATAAAAATCGATATTTTGATAAAAAATTATTTGACTATGTACTTTTATCTTTTTTAAAATTTTAGCATAACTAACAGGTAAATAAATTGGGAGATTCATATTTTTAGATAATATTAAAAGTACTTTTTTAATTTGATTTATATTTTTGATCATTCCAATATATATGAAAACTCCCCTTTCGAAATTTTTAATATATTTTTTTTTATAAAAAAAAAACTGGAGAAATAAAAAAGTTTATTCCGTGATTACTATTTTTTAATTGTTTAACTTTCGTTATTAATGGATTTAAACTTAAGTCAAAAAATTTTCTATTAATAGATGAGTCATCAATTATCACCTTTCTTTTAAAATTCTTTAGAGCTTCGTCAATAAACTTTTTTTGAATATTTCCCAGTCGATCAATTATAAATAAATCTGCTTTAAATTTTCGTATTATATCAATCTCTTTTTTTGAATAGTTTTCAATATTTTCTTTAATTTTGAAAACTTTATAGGGATATTTTTTTAGAATATTTAGTGACTTATTGAATTTTTTTCCGGTTTTGATTACAAATAAAATTTTGTTCGGACTTATTTTTTTAAATATATTAAGATATCTTGCAATTGCCAAACATCTAAATAAATGTCCAGATCCTAATTCATTAATGTCTCCAGAATCACATCTAAACAGAACTTTATATTTTGAAAAATTCACTAATTTTTTTTGTAATATATCTTGTTTCAGAAAAAGTTAAATTTGGATATAAAGGTAAACTTAAGATATTATCACCAACATACTTCGCAATTGGTGCAGTGTTATTATTCCAACCCAGATTTTTCTTGTAAACAGTCATATCTGTAACAGTCCTATAATTAATTCCGGTCCCAATTTTGTTTTTTTTTAAGAATAAAACTAAATCATCTCTTTTTTTATTTGTCTTCGATTTATCTAAAATAATTACAAATAAATGGTGAGCAAACTTATTGGGGTATGGGCTAATATTTTGGAATTTAAGAGGAAGGTTTTTTAATTCTCTCAAATATAATTTGTGCAGTTTTTTTCGCTTTAAAAGATTTTTTTCTATGTTTTCAAGTTGCGGAATACCTAAACTAGCGTTTAAATCTATTAAGTTATATTTAAGACCTACCTCTTTTACATCATAATGTTCAAATTTGAATTTATTCCCAACAACGCTGTTTGGCAGATATCTTTTCCACGCATCTTTTGACAAACCGTGAAGTCTCATCGTTCTGATCTTTTCGTAAATTTCTTTTTTGTTGGTAACGAGCATACCACCTTCACCAGTTGTAATATTTTTCGTTGCATAAAAGCTAAAACAACCCGTATCTCCAAAATTCCCAACACTTTTATTATGATATTTACTTTCAATTGCATGAGCACAATCTTCAATAAGTTTTAAATTATGTTTTTTGCAAATTTTTATTATTGGCTTCATATTGCATGCAAGTCCAGCAAAATGAACTATCATTAAGGCTTTTGTTTTTGAATTAATTTTTTTGGAAATTTTATTTTCATCAATATTTAAAGTATTAGGATTTATGTCTACCAAAACTGGTTTTGCCCCAATGAGTAAAATAGAATTAATTGTCGAACAAAAAGTCATTGGAGTTGTTATTACCTCATCACCTTTTTTTAATCCCAAAGAGATTAGAGATAAATGAAGTGCAGCTGTGCAAGAATTAACTGACAGTGAAAATTTTGATTTCTTATAATTCCTGAATTTTTTTTCAAATTTTTCTGTAGTCGGACCGCTACCAATCCATTTAGAGCTAATAGTTTTTTTCAAATAGTTAATTTCTTTCTGACCAATATTTGGCTCTCCGAATGTTATAAATTTTCTCATAAAATTAAAATTATTATATTGTATATAGTGTATTATAATTATAGATTGAAAATTGCAACATGAGTAATTTGTTTGATATAAAAGATCTTAATTTTGTTATTGCAGGTGGCTTAGGACAAGTTGGGTTAAAATTGAGTGAACATCTAGAAAAAAATGGATCAAAAATGGTGATACTAGATATATTTGATAAAAAAAAATTAGTTAGTCTTAAAAAAAAAAATTTATTTCTTTCGTCAAAAAAAATCAAAATTTTGAGTGTGGACATATCAAAAAAAAGCAAAATAGAAAAATCTTTAAATAAAATTACCAACTTTTTAAAAAGAATTAATGTTTTAGTAAATCTTGCAGCTATCGATACAAACAATAAAGGTAAGTTCGATAAAAAAATAAATTTTCATAATTTTCCAGACAAATCATTAAGAAAAAGTATAGATGTAAATTTAATTGGTTCTTTAAATTTATCTCAAATTTTCTGTAACTATTTTGTAAAAAATAATATTGCTGGAAATATTATAAATGTTGCGTCTATATATTCTATTGTTGGGCCAAATTTAGCTCTTTATAATAAAAAAATTTCAAAAAATTTTAATACAAATAAACCAATTGATTATGTGATGTCTAAATCATCAATACCGAATTTAACGAAGTATATTGCAATTAATTACGGTAGAAAAAATATTAGGTCAAATTGTGTTGTGCCTCATGGTATTAAAAATTTACATAAAAAAGATTTTGTGCAGAAATTCTCCAATCTATCACCTATTGGCCGTATGTCGGACGTCAAGGAAGTTATTGGCCCAATAATCTTTTTATCTTCAAACGCATCCTCATATATGACTGGATCCACTTTAATTGTAGATGGAGGTTGGACAGCATGGTAACAGAAATAAAACTTAGTAATTGTGTCATATCTGAAAATGACTACCCTTTTATAATCGCAGAAATTGGAAATAATCATAATGGAGATATGGCTATTGCTAAAAAACTTATAGATGAAGCTCAAAAATGCAATGTTAATGCTGTAAAATTTCAAACTAAAGATATTGAGACAGCTTTTCCTCAAGAATTATTAAATAAAAATTATGAGGGACAAAATTCATTTGGAAAAACTTATAGAGAACACAAGCAAGTACTTGAACTTAGTTTAGAAAATTTAACAGAACTTAAAAAATATTCAGAGGATAGAAATTTGATATTTTTCTCCACACCCTTTGATGTAAAATCTCTTAAGAGTCTTGCAAAATTAAATATGGAAATTTATAAAATTTCTTCATTTCATGTTACTGATTTAAAACTTGTAGAAGCAGTGGCGCAAAAAGAAAAACCAGTTATAATGTCAACTGGCATGTCTTCTATCGAAGAAATTGATGCTGCGGTAAAAATTCTTAATAAATATAAGTGTAAATATTTGATTATGCATTGTGTCTCTTCATATCCCGCTAATCCAAAAGATCTAAATTTAAGGGCAATTAATGTTTTAAGAAAACGATATAACTGTTTAGTTGGTTACTCTGGTCACGAAACAAGTCCGAATATTGCTCCTAGTGTAGTTCTTTACAATGCATGTGCGATTGAGAGACATTTCACATTGGACAGAGCTATGAAAGGTCCTGACCACGCACTTTCATTAGAGCCAACAGGTATGGACGTATTAGTGAAAAGGTCGAGGACTCTTTTTGATGCTAAAGGAAAAGAGGAAAAAACTGTTCAAGAGAGTGAGCTGAAAGCTAGAAAAAAATTTAGAGGCTATTAAAAATTGAAAAAGATTGCGCTTTTAACAATAGCAAAAGGAAAAAGTAAAAGACTAAAAAATAAGAATAAGCTTATTTATAATGGAAAACCTATGTTTTTATGGAACATAGAGAAAGGCTTAACTATTTCAAAAAATTATTATTTTAACTCAGATGATGATGAAATGATTGATATGGCTGCAGAACTTGGCTTAAAAACAATTAAAAGAGAAAAAAGATTACAAGGGCAAGAAATACCATCAAGATTAATTTTTAAAAGTTGTTTTAAGCACATGCCCAAGAGTATTGATGGAATTTTACATATTCAGGCAAATTCACCTAATTTAGATATTAAATTAATTAGATGTGCACTTAAAATAATGCAGCTTGAAAAAATTGAAGAACTATTGAGTTGTGACACAAATTATAATCAATACGGTTCGTTGTGGGGCATAACAAAAAAAAGAATTAAAGAATATAATATGAATAAACATATTCATGACAGAAAAGTAATCAAGCCAGATTGTTTTCTTGTGGACAAATCTGTTGACATACATGATATGAAAGATTTTAAACGTTCTTTATCTCAATCGGTTAAGTAATAAAAATTTTTCCAATACGTATCTACTTTCATGAATTCCAGGCGCAGGTGAAGTATTATTATTTATACATCTTAAAAAATACTTGATTTCCTCTAAATACATATCATTTTTTTTGAAATTAACTTTGATAGTACTTTTTTTTCCTAATCGATTAATAATCTTTAATTGATTTTTATAATAATCAAAAAAAATTTTTTTTTTAGTTCCAGCAATGTAAAGTTTTCTGATATGTGGTTTTCCTAAAAAATCAATGTGAGAATATCCGATTGCATTATTCTTGAAATTAATTAAAAAATCAGATGATGTATCTACATTACTCTTAAGGTATTTGTAGATTTTAAAATTTCGAACTTTATTTATTTTTCCAAACAACCAATACATGGTATCTAATTCATGACTTAAAGTAACACTGCATCCACCTCCCATTTTTTTATTTACTGCATATGTATCTCTATAATCTTCCCATGGATGCCAATCTGGGTAATACTCTGACCATTCAGATTGAATATTGTAAATATTTCCCAATTTTTTACCAACTAACAATTTTTTTATTTTTATCATTAAAGGATGAAACCGCATATTATAACCTACCATTACCTTTATTTTTTTTCTTAAAGCAATTTTTTCTAGTTTTTCAAAATTTTTAAGATTATTTGATAAAGGTTTTTCAATAAATAGGTGACATCCTTTTTTTGCACATTCAATAGCCGTACTCATATGTTTGGAGGTGGTATTACAAATAAAAGCGACGTCTGGTTTACTTTCTAAAGATTTTTTAAGTGACCTAAAAACCTTAATTTTTGACAAAGTTTTATCTTTTAAATTAAAATTTCTTTCTCTGAAAAAAATTAAATTTTTTTTTTTTAGATTTAACAAATTTTTGGCATGCCTTTTTCCTATAGAACCCAAGCCACAAATTAAAATTTTCATAAATATTAATTATTATATATAAATTTAATAATATAGTATATATAAACGCTTTACTTAAAATTTTTATTATATGAGTTTTTTTTCAAAAAAAAGATTTCTTATCGCTGAAGCTGGCATCAATCATAATGGAAACATTAAAGAGGCATTAAAGCTTGTGGATGCAGCAAAAAAAAGCAATGTTAATGCAATAAAGTTTCAAACTTATATAACTGAAAAAAGAACAAAAAAAAACAGTCCGATATTTAAAATTTTAAAAAAGTGTGAATTAGATTTAAAAGAATTTAAAATAATTAAAGATTATTGTGATCACAAAAAAATTATTTTTTTTTCAACACCTTTTGACAAAGAGTCAGTTTGGTTTCTTAACAGTTTGAAAGTGAAATTATTTAAAATTGCCTCTTTTGATATTTCTAATTTTCAATTAATAAATGAGATAGTCAAAACAAAAAAACCTACCATAATTTCTACGGGTATGGCATCAATTAAAGAGATTAAAAAAGCATACAACTTTTTCAAAAATAAAAAAATTGAAACTGCATTTTTGCACTGTATTTCATCTTATCCGAATAAAGAGGAAACTTCTTATTTATCAAACATAGATTTTTTAAAAAAGAGAATTAAAAGTCAAGTCGGGCTTTCTGACCATACAAATGGAATAAAAATTCCATTATATGCATATTTAAAAGGAGCAAGAATTATAGAAAAGCATTTTAAGATAAACGATAGACACGACTGCGTGGATGGACCTGTTTCCATTACAAGTTTGCAATTCGTAAGATTAATAAAAGAACTTGATAAAATTGACAAAATTCTTGGTGTACCCAAATTTGGGATTAGAAAAGAAGAAAAAAATTCTAAACAATTTAAAAGGAAAAAAATTATATAGTAAAATTATTTATAATCTTTTTAATGAATAAAATAATTTATATAATTATAGAAACAGTAAGAAGAGAGCTAGACTCTAAAATCATTTTAGCCTTAAAAGCTAAAGAAAATAACTTTGAGGTTGCAATCACAAAAAAATCAAGGTTATTTGGGGTTTTAAAATATCTTAAAAGCGGAATAATTTTTTTGAAAAGCTTTGGACCAAGATACAATAAAATTTTAGATGACGTAAAAAAAAATGGCCATGTGTTAGCGGGAATAGACGAAGAGGCCTTACAGTCAACTAACGACGAGTGGCTGGTAGGCAGTTTAAGATTTTCAAAATATGTTTACAAGGATCTTAAACTATTATTTACCTGGGGATTAAAAAGTAAAAACATTTACACTAAGTTTCTGAAAAAAAAAAAATTGAGCACAAAAAAAATTATTGTCTCTGGAAGCCCAAGAATTGACATACTAAAAGAACGATATAAAAAGATTTTCGTAATTCGCAAAAAGACAATTTACCCCTACAAAAATAAAAATTATATTTTGGTTACAACTCAATTTCAAAACTATCATCGAACTGACAATACTTTTAAAGGTTTTGATAAAAAAAACTTTAATAAATATTTGAAAAAAAAATACACAGGATTCAGATTTTCAAAGGGACCTCATTTTAAAAAAGAAATAAGGGAATTTGCAAGAAAATTTGATTTTCAAAAAGATAATTTCTATAAATACGATAAAATGTATGAAATCTTATGTCGAACGTTTCCAAAAGAAACTTTCTTAGTTGTTCCCCATCCCGGTGAAGGACTTTACTATTATAATGAACTTGAGAAAAGATTTAAAAATTTAAAAATAATTACAGACAATTCAAATTTAAATAAATGGATATTATCGTCAAAACTTTTAATTTCATGTAATTGTACTACAACTATTGAGGCTAGAATTTTAAATGTGCCAAATATCAATTATATTCCTTGCAAAGATAATTTAGCTGAATATGAGCTGTCAAAATATTCATCTTTAAACCTAAGAAATATCGATGATTTAATAAAATTTATCCACAAAAAAAAATATCAAAATTTTAAGCTACCTAAAAACAATCAATATAAAATTGAAAAACATCTAGCTAATTTTTCAAATTTTTACAGCGTTGATATTATAGTCAAAAGACTTAAATCTCTTCAGATAAATTATAAAAATTCCCATAATCAAAAAGAGAATTTACTTTTCTTTAGTTACTTATTTCTGAAATCGAAATATCATTCTTTTATTGGTTTTTTTAATAGAGAACTTTTCAAAAATCAGCTAAACAAGAGAAAAGGATTAAATTTAAAGGACATGAATAAAAGATTAGATGAAATACAATTGATCTTATATAAAAAAAGAAAATTTAGATTTACTCAAAAATTCTATGGAATTTTTAAATTAGAAAAAGTTTAATAAATGAAAAAAATATTTTCAATTGTTCAAGCAAGAGTAGGATCAACAAGATTAAAGGGAAAAGTTTTAAAAAAAATTCAAGGGAAGCCTTCCATTTTAATCTTACTTAAAAGATTATCAAAATGTAAGGAATTGGAACAAATTATTGTTGCTATTCCAAAAACAAAACAAAATACCTATTTAAAAAAGATTCTAATTGATAACAATTATGAAGTATTTGAAGGAAGTGAGAAAGATGTTCTTAATCGATATTATGAATGTGCAAAAAAATTTTCAGCAAAACATATACTTAGAATAACAGGCGACTGTCCTTTAATTGACCCTCAATTAGTGGACAAAATGCTGAAAATCTATAAAAAAAATAATTTTGATTATGTTTCAAACATACAGGAAAGATCATTTCCTGATGGGATGGATACAGAAATTTTTTCTTTTAAAAAACTTGAGGATGCAAATAATAAATTATTTTTGAAAGACGATAGAGAACATGTAACAAAATATTTTTTAAGATCTAATAAGATTAAAAAATTTAATTATTCTCAAAAAAAGAATGACTCTAATATTAGGGTTACTTTGGATACAAAATATGATTTTGAGCTTATAAGTAAAATAATCGAAAATTTTGATAACCTTAATTTTACTTATAAAAATATCTCAAACTTTTATAAAAAAAATACTCTGTTTTTCGATAAAAATAAAAAATTAAGTGAGAAGATTAATTATAAAAAACTTAACGAAGGCCAAAAAGTTTGGCAACAAGCAAAAAATTTAATTGCGGGTGGGAATATGTTATTTTCGAAAAGACCAGATGCTTTTTTACCAAATAAATGGCCCAGTTATTTTAAGAAAACAAAAGGATGTCAAATTGTAGGTGTGGATGGAAAAAAATATACTGACCTAAGTATAATGGGAATCGGTACAAATTTACTTGGTTACTCAAATAACATTGTTGATAAAGCTGTGGCAAAAGTAATTAAGCAAGGGAATATGAGTACGTTAAATTGTACAGAGGAGGTAGATTTGGCAAAAAAACTTATTGATCTACATCCTTGGGCTGGAAAAGTTAGGTTTGCAAGATCTGGAGGCGAGGCGAATGCAATTTCAATAAGACTAGCAAGAGCTTACACAGGCAAATCAAAAGTCGCCTTTTGTGGTTATCATGGTTGGCATGATTGGTATTTGGCAGCGAACTTAAAAGATAAAAATAATTTAAATGAACATTTATTATCTGGGTTAAAAACAAGTGGAGTTAACAAAAATTTGAAGGGCTCTGCTATCCCATTTCGGTATAATGACTTTAATGGTTTAAAAAATATTGTGAAAAAAAATCCTGATTTGGGTGTAATTAAAATGGAAGTTATAAGAAGCGAACCTCCAAAAAATAATTTTTTAAAAAAAGTAAGGGCATTGGCTGACAAAAAAAAAATTGTTTTAATTTTTGATGAATGTACCTCAGGTTTCAGAGAAACTCTTGGTGGTATTCATAAAATTTATAAAGTTAATCCTGACATTATGATGTTAGGAAAAGCAATGGGTAATGGATATGCAATCACTGCAGTGGTTGGGAAAAGCGAGATCATGAATAGCATAAACAACACATTTGTGAGTAGCACCTTTTGGACAGAACGAATAGGACCTGCTGCTGCTCTCAAAACCCTTGAGGTAATGGAAAAGAAAAAAAGTTGGAAATATGTATCAGATCTTGGAAATTATATTGTGAAAAACTGGAAAAAAATAGCAAAAAGAAACAAGGTAAAAATACAAATCAGGGGTATACCTGCTTTATGTAATTTTATTTTTTTGAGCAAATATCATTTAGCTTACAAAACATTCATAACTCAAGAAATGCTCAAAAAAAATATTTTAGCGACTAATTCAATTTATGTTTCTATTTCGCATGATAAAAATATATTAAAAAAATATTTCTCTATTTTGAATAATTTATTTGATACCATAGCTGCTTGTGAAAGTGGCAGAGATGACATCTACAGATACCTAGAAACAAGTGTATGTGAAACAGATTTTGGAAGACTAAATTAATTTCCTTTGTTTAGTCTACAAACAAATATTGATTGTCTTTTAAGATCTTTGTTATCATTATACGCATCGTAATTAAAATAAACATGTTTAATTTTATTTCCAAAATGGTTAATAATTTGATCATTTGAATTAAATCTACTCTCACTATTTTTGTATTTTCTCACACTGTCTTTGTTTTCAGGTATATAAGTATAACCAACACATATTACACCTTTATTTTTTGAGATTCTAAACATTTCATTTAAAATTTTTTTATAATTGTTACTATAAGGTATTACCCAACCACAAATTATTATGTCAAAAGAATTTTCGGCATAATCTGTCTCATGAATATCCCCAAGTTTAATCCTTGAGGAGTAAGAGATGAGGTCAATTGAGGATATATTTTTCCATTTAAAACCTAAACTTCTTATGAAATATAGTTCTCCCTCATTTCTTGGACCAACAGACAAAACTTTTAAATTTTCAAAATCAAGATAATCAATAGAATGCAGAGGCATTGTAATCAACTTTGTTTTACCACCAGAAAACTGGTTGTAAGTTCTTTTTAAGTTTAATAAATTTTCTGAATAATGAAGATTGTGGTCATCTACTCCAAATACTTTCTGATTTCTATGTAAAGTAATATGATCATCTAGGTTTGCTTTATTATTTTTATACTTGTAGTTTTTTCTTAAAATTTTAAAAAGTAAAATAAATCTAATAAAAGAAATTGCAGTTCTTATTAATTCAATCTTATAAATATCTGAAATAAATCTGTTTAAAAATTTTGTGAACATTGTATATAATCGATTAACTTTATAGTTTATAAAAATCAATTTACAATTGAAAAATTACTATTAATTACTATTATAAATCTTATGAAAAAAATAAGTTATTTAAACAAAATTAAAAATAAAATTAGTATTTCAGTCTTTGATAGACGTAAGGCTTTAAAATATATTTTTTTTGATAAATTGTATTCAAAATTTATTCTGAATAAAAACAAACTACCAGAGTTTTTAGAAAATTTTGACCAGGATGGATTTGTAAAAGTTACTCCTGATTACAGAAAGGAAATAGATGATTTGATTGAAAGCCTTAAAATAGATGAGAACTCTAAAACAACTCCACCATTTTTTTTTAAAATAGACAATGAAATAAAGATTAAGGTTTTTTCAATTTTAGAAAAAATTAATAAACAATATATAGTAAATCTTAAAAAATATTTTAATTCAGATATTTTACCAGCATATATATGCCTTAGAAGAAACACTCATTATGAAAAAGAAAATTTGAATCAAGAATTATTTAACGATAATTTTCATAACGATGCTTATCTGTTAACTCATTTTAAGATGTTTATTAATTTAAATGATGTAAAAGAACAAAATGGACCAATGAAAATTGTTGCCAAGACCAAAACAAAAAGTTTTCTAAAACAAATTAGATATAATGATAGGCAAAATTATAATGATGGCGGAGATAATATTTCCTATTCTAACATAGGTGAAACTGGAGATTGCTTGATTTTTGATCCAACAAATTGCTTCCATAAAGCTGGTATGCCAGATAAAAATTATAAGAGGGATTATCTAATAATAACTTATGTTTGCCTACCATCAAAAAAAAATTTAATCGATAAAATGTCTCAAACAGATATTTATAAATATAAAAATAATTATTTACTTTCTTTATCTAAGCCAACACAGTTAATGCAAACCATTAAACTTTTGTTTAGCTTTTATAAGGAGAAGTTTAATTAGTTTCTATTAATAGCATAAGTAGCGCAAGAGACACATTTTTTTCTTGCCATAATATAGGCCTATTTATAATAGTATAAGTCTTGGGATGATTTATGAAATCAGGTAACGCCAATATAAAATACAAGTTTCTTAAATGGTTTTAATAAATTTATATAATTTATTTAAACTTACAGATAAAAAAAATATAAAAATATTTTACCTTTTTTTTGTTATAGGGTTTATAGTTTTATTACTAGAATTTTTTTCAACAACTTTTCTAATTGGAATTTTATTAAAACTTGTAAACAAAGAAACAATAATTTTTGAAAATTACTACCTCAATAACCTTGAAATTTTTTTAAAATCTTTATCACTATTTCAGATTACATTATATACGATTTTTATTTTTATTATTAAGAATATATTGTTATTACTTTTTAAATATTGGCAGATTAAATACTCTTTTGAATTCCAAAAAAATTTGTCAATAAGTCTTTTAAAAAGAATATTTACATCCGATTTATTAACCTTTCAGAAAGATAATTCTGCATTTAAATTTAGAAATATTTACACAGAAGTTGGCTGGGTTAGAAAACTAATGACTCAAACAGCCGATTTAATAACCGAATGTTTTATAATCATTGGTGTAATCGGTATTCTTATTTTTTATGATCCAATTTTGGTTGTAATTTCAGTAAGTTTTTTCCTTATTTCAATTGGTATAATTTATTTTCTATTTTATAAAAAAAATCAAAAGTGGTCCGAAGAAAGAATTGAATTAAGCGGAAATTTAATTTTAAGCATTATTCAAAGTTTAAATTCAGTTAAAGAGATTAAAATATTTCAAAAGATAAAAAAAACTGTAAATTATTTTGCTAAAAATTATATTGCCTACATTAATAACGCGATCACTCATGGGGTGGTAAAAAGCGCTTCTAAGCCCTGGATCGAGACTTGCTCTATCATATTTATTTTTATTATAATTAATTTTTTTTTGTTTCAAGGAGTAAATGAAGAAGAAATATTTTCAAAATTAGGTATTTTTTTTATTTGTATTATTAGAATTATGCCGTCATTCCTAAGAATTTATAATATCATCTATACAATAAATTTTCTTAAAAGCTCAATTTCATTGATAAAGCAAGAGATTGTTAACGAGGAAAAATATTTGAAAGAAGTTTCCAAAGAAGATATTTCAAACAAGTCGATTGATATAAAGAAAATCGCAATATCAAATTTAAGTTATAAGTACCCGTCCTCAAAGACAAATGTGATTGAAAATTTGAATTTTGAATTTAAAAAGGGTCAAGTAAATACAATTATTGGCAATAGCGGATCAGGCAAAACAACATTACTTAATATAATTCTTGGCTTAATTAAAATAGAGAAAGGAAAAATAGAAGTTAATAATGAGAATTTTACCAATCAAAAACTTTATGAAAACTTAAAAGTGGGTTACGTACCACAAAATATTTTCTTATTTGACGATAGTATTAGAAATAATATCTCGTTTATAGATGAAAGTAATAATATAGAAAATGATCTTGTACGCGCAGCTGAGTCATCTGAAATTCTCAGTTTTATTAATTCTTTACAAGATAAATTTGATCATAGACTTGGAGAAAAAGGTTCAAATATTTCAGGCGGTCAAATACAACGAATAGGTTTAGCTAGAGCCTTATACCCAAATCCTGATATAATTATTTTGGACGAATTCACAAGCTCTGTTGATTTGGAGACTGAAAAAAAACTAATGGAAACATTACAGAAATTAAAAGATGAAAAATTAATTATTATTATTTCTCATAGAGAACAAACTTTAAAGTTTTCAGATAATGTTTTGAATTTGTCAAAAAAAGAGGAAAAATGATAATTGCGTTTCCAATCGAAATAAGCGCAAGGGAATATTTAAGCAAGCTTTTTTCTGCTTATAAAATATTAAGTGAAACAAATTACAGAGTTGTATTTGGAAAAAAATCAGAAATTTACAATTTTTATAAAAAAAATAAAGGTGTTTACTTACTTTCCAAAGGGGGAACAGTTGAACATTTCGCATTTAAAAAAAAATTTCCAAAAAATAAATTGTCTCTTTTAGATGAGGAAGGACCATTAATAAATTTCATTTATGATGCTGATTTTACTGCAAGAACAAATTCTTTAGTTTTAAATAAGTTATCAGATTATTATTGCTGGGGTACAAAAGATTTTGATTTAATGGCTAAAGTCTTAAAAAAAAATAAACTTATTTTGTCAGGGCATCCTAAATTCGATTTATGCAACAAAAAATATGTATCATATTTTAACAATCAAAAAAAAAAACTTAAAAATAAGTATGGAGATTTTCTACTTGTTGCATCAAACTTCGTTGCTGCTGACGGATATATTGAAAACGATATTTACAGAGAGTGGATAGTCAAGGCTGTTGAAAAAAAACTAAGGAAAAAAAAGTCTAAAGATCTTAAAAACTATTTCAATACAGATCAAATCTATTACGACAGATTAATAGATTTTACAAAAATGATTTCAACCCAACATCCAAACTTAAATATTGTATTTAGACCTCACCCTCGTCAAGATATTAATAAAGTAAAAAAAAGATTTGATATAAAAAAATATAAAAATATTTTTATCGTTGGAGATGGATCGATCACACCTTTTATTTACGCATCTGAATTTTATTTACATTCAGGTTGCACAACATCCTTAGAGGCTGCTACTTTAGGGAAAAAAATTTTTTATCTTAAAAATGGATGGAGGAATGGAAAGGTTCTGTACAATAAGTTTGGAATGACATTAAGCCTAAAAGATAGTGAATTGCTAAGTAAATTTATCGATAAAAAAAAAAAATATGATTTTAAGAAAAACAACATTGATAAATTTATTTACAACAATAGAAAAAACTTTTTTTATAAAGTTTTAATAAAAAGACTAAAAAAATTGGATTTAGCCTCTGGCAAAATAATTTTTGGTGACCAACCTAAAAAAATCGAGATATTAAGTAAATTTAAGGGCTTAGTTTATAATTCAAATATATTAATTAAAATGATTTCTTTTATAAACTCAAATATTGTTTTCAATAAAGAATATAAAACAAGTAAATTTATAGAACTTAAAACTGAAGAAATTAAAAATTCTATAAAAAAATTTCAAAATATCGATAATCATAAATTTAAATTCATTATAAAAAAAATAAATAAAAACGCATATATTTTTGAAAAAAAATCTAATTGAGATCAAATTGAATAGTTTTTTTTATACCCTCCTTAAAGTCTTTAAATTTATTATAGCCCAGAGTTTTCTTTAATTTGAGATTGCTACCATGTGTTTTCTCCATATCTCCTCGTTGAAAATTCGTTTTTTTAATCTTAATCTTTTTACCAGTAATACTTTGTATTAGATTTACAACTGTTCTGATATTTAAATTTTTTCCACGACAAATATTTAAAATATCTACTTTTTTTAATAAATTAAATTTTTTTATGATTAAAAAAATTATATTAGCTACGTCTTCAACATAGGTGAAATCTCTAAAATGATTTCCATTGTTATATAAGTTAAGCGTGCTTCCTTTAGAAATTTTTTTTAAAATTTTAGGTATGAACATGTCTGGTCTGCCATATGGTCCATATACAGTGAATAATCTTAATCCAAGTAAATTCATTTTATAATTTTTTTTGTAGATTTCAGAAATTTTCTCATTGTAAAGTTTTGTTTGGCCGTAAAAATTTAAAGGATTTAACTTTGAATTTTCTTTAAAAGGAAAGCTTTTACAATTACCGTAAACAGAGCTAGAAGATGCATAGATCAAATTTTTCAATTTAAGTTTTTTCATTATTTCTAGAATATTTACAAAGCCAGTAATATTTGATTCGATATATTTTTGTGGCTTAATAAAGGAATATCTCACACCTGCTTGAGCGGCAAGATTTACAATAAAATCTGGTTTATAAATTTTAAAAATCTTATAAATTTTTGTTTTGTTTTTAATATCACACTTATAAAACTGAAAATTTCTAAATTTTTTAAGGTATGTAAGTCTTTTCTTTTTTAAATTTACATCATAATAATTATTATGGTTATCAATTCCTACAAGTTTATAATTCTCATTAAGAATTTTTTTTGATACATGATATCCAATAAAACCAGAGCAGCCAGTAATAAGGATAGTTTTTTTTCTTGTTTTCATGAATTATAAAAAATCCTTTAAATTCTCATCAATATAATCTATTTCATATTTTGACAGATTATTTTTATATTTGTGTAAATTTTTTAAAGTATGATCAAGATTAAAGTTGGACTTAGCGTTAGGATCTATACCTAATTTTATAGAAAGATCAGATTTATTTTTTTCAAAGTTTTCAAAAAAATCCTCAAACTTTATTTTGATAACCTCATTAAGTTCATGAGAATTTATTTTAGTCATAATTTCTTTATACCAATTAACAAAAACACCGACATCATGACCAGGGTAGCTTGGAGAGTTTCTTCTTTTCATGCTCCAAAATATTGCTTTAGGATTCCTTGTAACAACAATGACTTTTCTATTCTCTCCGTAATATTTTGTTGACGAGACGGGGTTAATAAAATTTCCACCCTGCTCAATTACAATATTCTTCTTATCGTCAAAATTTCTTAACGATTTGAATATATTGATTATGAATTTATACGAATTCTCTATAAAACTTTTTTCATCACAAGGTGTTATCATGTTTAATAGCGAAGTATTTTTCAAAGATTCTCTCAAAATTAATCTTTTAAAATAAAATTTTAGCTTTTTATAAATTGATAGTTTATCTAAATAAAATTGAGGACTACCATTATATCGCAACTTAACTACATTTTTTAGATACTCATTTGCTATAGAATCAAATTTTTTATTATATATTGGGTATTTTTTATTATAATTTGATTTTTGGATATTCTTTAAAAATTCTTTAAAATTTTCTAAAGCATTAGCGGAGCCATTTATACTGAAGTTTTTATAAAAAGAATTATACAATTCATCAATTCCATCTGGATCATTAACAAGTCTAAATTCCCCAG
>MDTG01179582.1_pt1 | contig 22766 bp, 22 predicted proteins | sample 811421 | NCBI WGS metagenome assembly MDTG01 (sample SAMN05326645, study PRJNA326480) | marine metagenome | isolation source: seawater | place: Pacific Ocean: South East | collected 2011
CGTTGATAGGCTGGGTGTGGAAGTGCGGTAACGCATGTAGCTGACCAGTACTAATAGCTCAATTGGCTTGATTTATGCACTGAAAAAAATTTTATTTATTTAGATAAATCTTCAAATTTTTAGGTTTCATCTTTGAATTGAAATACATTATTTTTTTTTCGGACTTATGATCCATTATTTGAGAATTTTGTTGATTTAAAAATCTCCAACCATTTTTCATATAAAATCTATATAAGTCTTTTTTACATACTAAAAAAGATACTTTAGAATTTTTTTTAATTATTCTTGAATTTAAATTCATCAATTTATTTGCGAGTCCAAATTTTCTGAATTTTTTTTTAATTACAAGAGTATCAAAATATAGATGTTTTTTTTTAATTAATTTATTTCCAACTAAATAAGTTCTTTTTCTTAAAAAAGTATAACCAATTATATCATTTTTTTTGTAAACTAAATTATGTATGTCATTTCTTTGAACGAATTTTTTAAACCATTTTTTTTGGTTTTTAAGGCCAAAATTCCATTCTGAATTTTTTAATATACAAATTTTGATTACCTCTGTCCTTGTTAGATTATATGAAAGTTTTGATTTAAAAATTAATTTCATTTTTTTTTAATATAATTCTTAAAATTTTTTAAACTTTTTGGCACACCTATATCAAAAAAAGTATTTGATTTATTTATAAAGTAAGAAAGCTCACCTTTTTCGATAAGATTAGGAATTATAAATTTTTCAATAGAAAATATCTTTTTTTTAATTTTGAAGTCTTTTTTATGAAATAAATATAATCCTGCATTCATAAAGTGATTAACTTTTAAATTTTTTTTTAACATAAAAATTTTTTTATTTAATATTTTGAATTGATCGTATCTTTTTTCTTTTTCAGCTTTTTTTAACATAATTATTGATTTTTTTTCTTTAAAAGAATATTTTTTTATAAATCTTTTTATATTAAAGTTAAAATAAGTATCTCCATTTACTACTAAAAATGGATTGGAAATATTTTTTTTTTTAATTGTGTTTTTAACTGCTCCACCTGTTCCTAAAAGAGTTTCTTCCATACAGTAAGATAAATTTAATTTTGAATTTTTTTTTACAAAATTAATTATTTTTTTTTTTCTGTATCCTACAGAAAGAATTATTTTATTTAAATGTTCTAAATTTAAAGATTTAAATAACCATAAAATAAATGGTTTATTCTTTTCAATTTCAATAAGAATTTTTGGTAAATTTTTACTTTTTGATTTAATTCTTCTTCCAAGACCACCACATAATATTATTATATCAATTTTTTTCATATAGAATTATGAAGCATTATATTTATTTAATGTTAATAATATGACCTAAGAATATGTACAGAAAAAAAGCATTCTTTTTTGATAGGGATAACACCATAATTGAAGATAAAGGATATACTTATCTTAAAAAAGACCTTAAATTTTTGCCTGGCGTTGTTAAAGCATTTAAATTTTTAAAAAAAAATAATTTTTTAATAATAGTCATTACAAATCAATCTGGAATAGCAAGAGGCTATTTTAAAAAAAAGGATGTGAATATTTTTCATCAATACATGAATAAAAAATTAAAAAAAATTGATTGTGCTATAGACGATTTTTTTGTTTGTGGATGTCATCCAATGTTTCCAAAAAAAAATACTAAATGTAATTGCAGAAAGCCCTCTAAAACTATGCTGTTAAAAGCTGTAAAAAAAAGATCTTTAAAAAAAGAAAATATAATTATGATAGGTGATAAAATATCTGATAAAATTGCTTCTAAAAGAGCAAAGATTAAATTTTACTACAAAAGTAAAAAGGAAAACCTATATATTCAAATAAAAAATATTTTAAAAGTAAATAAATTATTTTAGTTTTTTAAAACATTATATATTTTTTTAATTTTAATTACGCTTGTATTTCTAAACTCTAATATTTTAGGAATTTTCTTATATTTTGAGTCTTTAATTATTTTCCAGTACCAAGTTTTTCTTTTTATTGGAAGATGATCATCGTTTTTACCATGATTGTGGCTAAGTTCCATCGCAACTATGTGTTTGGAAATATTATTAATAAACTTTATTTTATCAAAGTTAAATGCTTTTGATGCTAAATTTAAATGACCAATATTTAAATTAATACCTATTTCTTTATTTTTAAAAATTCCAAATAATTTTTGATATTCTTTTGGTCTTTGCATTAAAAGATGATTTTTAGAATTTATTGATCCTTCACTTTCTATCGCAATTTTTATGTTGTATTTTTTTGCATATTTAACAATTTCTTTAAGAGATTTAACCATTAGATTCCAAGATTTTTTATAACTACTAGATATCAATTTTTTCTCATTCCACAAAAAATCATAGTTTTTTTTAGAAATATTTGCACCATCTGGATCTGTTAAAAATCCAGGATGAAAAGTGTAAAGACTTGCATTTATTTTTTTTGAAAATCTAATAGATTTTTTTATATGCTTAATACTTCTTGATCTCAAAATTTTTTTTTGTGAGGCAATATTTACTACTAAGTTTTTTTTTGGAATTGGAAAATAATTATGAACACAATAATTAATTTTGTATTTTTTTAGATATTTATGGTTTTTTTCGAAGCAATGATTGGATCCTAGTTCAATATTAAATATTGAATTTTGATAAAGTTTTTCCACAGCATTTTTAGCTGGCAATTTATCTTTAATAAAAGTAGTTGAAACGTAAAACATAATTACTACCTAAACATTCTTTTATTTAAAATTTTATTTTTTGGGATATTGACTTTTGCTTTCTTTCCAATAACTAAATTTAATTCATTAGCTTTTATACCTATGCCTGGCCGTTTAGCAGCTATCATGTTAAAATTTATTTTTTCACCTTTTTTAATTATTTTTTTTGAAACAAGACTTTTTTTTAATTTTTTAAAATTTTCTTTTTCACATTTTAAAACTTCTTTTTTTGAAACTCCAAGAGATTTAGAGATACTTTTGATTTTAGAAATAAAATCAACTAATTCTTTTGGATTTAAAGACATAATATGATCAGGACCTGGCAAAGTTTTATCTAATGTAAAGTGTTTTTCAATTATTGCCGCACCTAAGGAAGTTGCTACTATTGATGCAACATTTCCCTCAGTATGATCTGAAAATCCTACTGGAATTTTAAATTTTTTTTTAAATTCTTTTATTAGAGATATATTTGCATCTTTTAAATCGCAGGGGTAAGTAGAGGTACATTGTAAAAGAGCAATTTTATTATTTCCACTTTTTTTTATAACATTTATGGATTGTCGAAGAGTTTTTTCATCTATCATTCCAGTAGAAAGTATTAAAGGTATTTTTTTTATTGCAATATGCTTAAGTAGTTTAATGTTATTATTATCAGTCGATGCAATTTTGAAAGCTTTTATTCCTAACTTTTCCAGATAATCAGAACTTTTTTCATCGTATGGTGTACTTAAAAAAAGAATTTTTTTTTTTTTTACAATATTTCATCAGCTCTACATGCATCTTTTTATTCATTTCTTGTGTTTTTAATAAATTATACCAAGAAAGTTTTTTATCTGAGCCAGTAGTTTTTTTGTGATAAGTAGCTTTAGGGGCATTTTTTAAAATTATTTCTTCTGTGAGAAATGATTGGAATTTGATAGCATCTGCTCCAGCTTTAGAAGCAACATCAATCATTTTTTTTGCAATTTTTATTGAACCATTGTGATTTACACCTGCTTCTGCAATTATATATGGTACTTTTGAACTACCAATTTTAAAATTTGAGATTTTAAAACTTTTCATTATTCTTCGATATAATAAAATTTTCGATTACTAGCAAATCTAAACCAGATGTATTAAAAGTTTTAATAGCGTCTTGTGGGGAACATACTATGGGCTCACCATTTAAATTAAATGAAGTATTTATAAGAACAGGTATAGACGTGATTTTATAAAATTCTTTAATTAACTTATAAAATTTAATATTACTTTTTTTTTCAACCGTTTGAAGTCTACCAGTTCCATCGGCGTGGCTTACCGCGGGGATTTTACTTCTCATATTTTTTTTAATTAAATAAACTTTTTCCATAAAATTGACTGTTTCATTTTCTTCTATTTCAAAAAATTTATTTTTAAATTCTGATAAAATCGCAGGAGCAAATGGTCTAAATGACTCTCTAAATTTTATGATTTTATTTATTTTATCTTTATTTTTCAAAATTCTAGGATCTCCTAAGATTGATCTATTTCCAAGAGCTCGTTGTCCAAATTCCATTTTTCCTTGAAACCATCCAACTATTTTACCATTACTTATAGCTCTAGCAATTTTTTCACATACATTTTTTTTATCATATGTGAATTTTAATTTATAATTATCTAATATTTTTTTAACTTGCCCATCATTATACGAAGGACCATAATAATTGTTTGATTGGAAGTATCTTTTCTTTTTATTTAGAATATGATTATACACGTACAAGGCAGATCCTATTGATAATCCGCTATCATCAGGACAGGAAGAAATGAATACATTTTTAAATTTAGTTAATTTTTTTATTTTTCCATTGAAAACTGAATTCATAAAATATCCTCCAGACACACATAAGTTTACCTGTTTAGTTTTTTTTTGGAGCCAATTAAGCATATTTAAAACAATTTCTTCACTTACAATTTGCATAGCTCCAGCTATCTCTTTATGTCTTTGTGTAATTTTTTCAAAAGAATTTCTAGGTGGTCCAAATAATTTTACAAATTCATCTGAATATAATTTTCCGTATTCATGAATTGTTTCTTTAAAATAATTTGTATTTAATAAAAAGGTGCCATCTGACTTGTTAATTTGAATTAAATTTTTAATTAATTTGTAGTATTTATTTTTCTTGTTTTTACTATATGAGCTTAAGGCCATAACTTTCCACTCATCAGAATTGGCTTTATAACCTAGAAATTCTGTAAAAGTACTATAAAAAGATCCAACTGAGTGAGGAAAATATATTTTTTTTATTAAATTGATTTTATTCTTTACCCCGAAAGAAAATGAACAACTATCAATTTCGCCTCTTCCATCAACTGTTAGAATTGCCGAATTTTTAAAAGGTGAAATAAAAAAAGCATTAGCAGCATGCGATAAATGGTGGTTTACAAAATATATTTTTTTTATTTTATTATTAATTTTTATTTCTTGCATTAAATACTCAGAATTTTTTAGATTTATTTTTTTATTTAATTTGAATAAATTATCTGGAACAGAATATAAATAATCTGATCTAAACCTTCTTGAGCTAGAAAAAATAGGATTATATTTTGTCATTAAATTTGCTGGATTGTATGAATTAGCCAAGATATCTATACTGTCAATTTCCATTTTATTTTCTTTTAATATTTCATTGATGGCTTTTTCTGGAAATTTTCTAGATAATTTTTCTCTAGAAATTCTTTCCTCAGGAATTGCAGATACAATCTTCCCTTCGTTAATTAACGCCGCAGAAGTTATAAACATATCGTGATTTATGCCTAAAATTTTTACCATGGAATTTTTTTATATAATTAGTTTTATATTACAAAAAAATACAATTTTAAATCAAAAAAGCTTGACCAAAGCATATTTCAGCTATAACGTTCAAAAATTGAACAAATGAGAGAAAAAATCGATTTATTTAACTTACTACGTAAAATTAGTTTTAAACCAGATTTATCACAAAGACAGTTGGCAAGAGACTTAGGCTTTAGTCTAGGAAAATTAAATTATTGCATGAAATTATTAAATGAAAAAGGTCTATTGAAAATCAAACATTTAAAAAAAAGAAAAAATAAAATTAATTACGTTAAAAAATATGTTTTAACCAAGAAAGGAATTAAACATAGAATAAATTTAACAATAGAATTCATGAAAAGAAATATGAAAGAATACGATGAATTAAAAAGAGAAATTGATGAAAAAAGAAATAATTAAATTAATTACTTTTAAAGAAAATGAAAAAATCTCTGAAGTAATTAATATATTCAACAAAACAGCAAAACATACTGACAGCAAAGGATTTGGTGTCGTAATAAATAAATTTAAAAAGTGTATTGGAGTTATTACTGATGGAGATATCAGAAGAACTATAAATAAAACAAATAAAAATTCAACTATTCAAAAAGTATATAATAAGAATTTTGCTTATGCAAAAAAATCTTTTTCAAAAACAGCTATACTCCAAATTTTCGAAAAATTAATTAATAATAAAAATTACCACTTGCTTTTGCCTGTTTTAGATAAAAATAAAAAAGTAGTTGATATATTAAATTATAATAATTTTTTAATTGATACGAGAAAACCTAAATGTATTAGAGTTAAAATTCCAGCAAGAATTAGTTTTGTTGGTGGTGGAACAGACTTCTCTGAATACTTAAAAAAAAATAGATCATATATTTTAAGTTCATCAATTCAAAAATATTTAACTGTTTCATTGTATCCTAGAAATGATGAAAAAATATTAATTAATAACCATACAAATAAAAAGTTTATAAAATTTGAAAATTTTACAAATCTTAAAAAATATAAAAAAAATGATCTCGTTATAAACTTATTAAAAAATAAAATTATAAATCATGGTTTTGAATTAGAAATAATTTCTGATTTTATGCCGAAAACTGGCTTAGGAGGTTCGTCAATTCTTTCTGTAGCAATACTTAAAGCCATAAGTATTTTAAACAATAATGAAGAAGTTGATGATTTTAACTTAATTAACGAAGCTTACAAAATAGAAAGGCTTGATAGTAAAATTAAAGGTGGTTGGCAAGATTATATCTCGTCTATTTTTGGAGGTTTTAATTGGATAGATCTATTTCAATCTGAATTTTATGTAAATAGGCTTATTCTAGAGAAAAAAATTCAACTAGAATTAGAAAATAATCTTTTACTAGTTAAAATAGGAAAAAGAAAAAATTCAGGTTTAATTCAATCAAAAAAAATTGCAGATTTTAGAAAAAATCCAAGTTCTAAAACAAATAAATTTAAAAAAATAAGAAATTTATCAATAGATATGAAAAATTTTTTAATAAATGGTGAGCTTGAAAAGTTTGGAAAATCAATGGACACTTCATGGCAGTTAAAAAAGCAATTAAATCCAAGATCAACTAACAAAAAATTAGATAAAATCTATTCAGAAGCAAAAAAAAGTGGAGTATTAGGCGGCAAAATTCTTGGAGCTGGCCAATCAGGATATTTGCTGCTTTATATTAACTCAATAAATCAATCAAATTTAATTAATAATTTAAGTAGAAAAAACTCTAGTCTTGAATTCGAGAGAATTAATTTTTCATCAGATGGACTAAAATATTGGAAGATTTTTTAGTATGAAAATATTTATAACAGGAGGTGGTGGATATATTGGAGTAGCTTTAGTAAATGAATTATTAAAAAATAATTTTAAAGTAACTGTGCTAGATAATTTTATGTTTAATCAGCAATATGTTTTTTTGGATTTAATTAAAAATAAAAACTTAACCGTAATTAATGGCGATGTAAGGAATATTAAATTATTGACAAAGTGTATAAATAAAAATCAGTTTATTATACCTTTAGCAGGTATCGTTGGAGCACCAGCATGTGATAAAAAACCAAAACTTGCAACTGAAATTAATCTTAATCAAATTAAAAATATTTCAAGAATTGCTAGTAAAAAACATAAAATAATTTTACCAGTTACAAATAGCGGTTATGGTATTGGAAAAAAAGGACAATTTTGCACAGAAGACTCTCCACTAAACCCTGTTTCTCATTATGGAATAACAAAAGTAAAAGCTGAAAAAGAAATTCTTAAATTAAAAAATTTTATAAGTTTAAGACTAGCAACAGTTTTTGGTTTATCTGGTAGAATAAGAACTGACCTACTGGTGAATGATTTTACGTATAAAGCTGTATTTGACAAAAAAATAGAATTGTTTGAACCTCATTTTAAAAGAAATTATATTCACGTTAAAGATGTTGCAAGAGTAATAATATTTTGCATAAAAAATTTTAAAAGATTAAAAAAAAACATTTTTAATATTGGTTTAGAAACAGCAAATCTTTCAAAATTGGAATTGTGTCAATTAATAAGAAAGAACAAAAAAGATTTAAAAATTAAAATAAATGAATTTGCCAAGGATCCAGATCAAAGAGATTATATTGTAAGTAATAAAAAAATTTTAAATACAGGTTGGAAACCAAGATACTCATTGGATTTAGGTATAAAGGAACTTATTAAATGTTATGAGTCTTTAAATATTAAAAGAAATTCAAACGTTTAAATTTTAATATATGAAAAAAAACTTAATAGCTCTAGTTTGTTGTAGAAAGAATTCTCGAGGTATTCCAAATAAAAATATTAAAAATTTTTGTGGAAAACCTTTATTGTATTGGACTTATCAAAATATTTTAAAATCAAAATTATTTAATAAAATTTACTTATCAACAGATGGAGAAAATATTTCTAAAATTGGAGCTAAACTTGGATTTGAAATTCCGCATTTAAGACCAAAACACTTAGCCACTTCAAAATCAGATCAGTTTGACACTCATAAATATTTTTTTAAAAAAATGAAAATTAATGATAAAAATTCTCTAGTTTGTATTATTCTTAATAATCCATTTATTAATCACCTTCTAATTAGAAAAAGTTTCAGTATTTTTAAAAAAAATAAGTTTAATTATATTGTTATGGGAGCAATGCCGATAAGCACTGATCAAATATTTTTCAGACAGATGATAAGAAAGAAAAATTTATTAATCCCTAAATTTAAGAAAAATTTGATTAAATCTAAAATTAACAGAAAAGATCATAAGATATATTATAATTCTGGTGATATTAGATGGGGAAAACCATCATGGCTTACAAATTATACAAATTTTAATAAAAGAATATGTAAAAGTGGATTTAAATTTTTTGAATTAGACACATCTAATTATCATGATTTAAATACACCTGAAGACTGGAAGGAAGCTCAATTTAAGTTTAAAAATATATGATACCAATTTATAAACCAGTAATATCAAGACAAGCGAATAGAAATGTTTTAGATTGTCTAAAAACTTCTTGGATTTCAAGTCAAGGAAGTTATGTAAAAAAGTTTGAAAAAGCTTTATCAAAATATCATAGAATGAAATATTGTATTGCGACTTCTAGTTGTACTACCGCAATTCATTTAGCGCTTATGTCATTAAATTTAAAAAAAAATGATGAAGTGATTTGTCCAGCATTATCATTTATTGCGCCTGCAAATATGGTTTTATTATCTAATTTAAAATTAGTTCTTGTTGATATTAATCCATTAACTTTAAATATAGATGAGGATAAAATTGAAGAAAAAATAACAAAAAAAACAAAAGCTATAATTGTAGTTCATCAGTTTGGTCATTCAGCAAACATGTCTAAAATTTTAAGTTTAAAAAAAAAATACAACCTTAAAATAATTGAAGATAACGCAGAAAGTATAGGTGGAAAATTTAAAAATAAACTTAATGGAACTATGGGCGATCTATCAACATTAAGTTTTTTCGCCAACAAAATAATAACTACAGGAGAAGGTGGCGCAGTTTTAACTAACAATAAAAAACTTTATTTAAAATGCCTAGAGATGAGAGACCATGGCATGTCAATTAAAAAAAGATATTTCCATAAATTTCTTGGATTTAATTATAGAATGACTAATTTACAAGCTGCAATAGGTTTAACACAAATTAAAGAAATAAATTCTATAATAAATAAAAGAAATAAACAAATGCAATACTATTATAAATTGTTGTCAAATAATAGTAATTATCAAATTCGTAAATTTCAGGCTTGGTGCAAACCTGTGCATTGGCTTACCACTATTATATTAAAGAAAAAAAAAATAAGAGATAATTTACTTAAATATTTAAAAGAGAAAAAAATTGATGCTAGACAAATGGTTAATCCTATAAATGATTCTATACATATAAGAAGAATTATAAAAAAAAAATTTAAATATGCAGATCAAATATCAAAGAATTCAATACATTTGCCCAGCAGTTTAAATTTAACAAAAGGTGAAATCAATTATATTGTAAATAAACTAAATATATTTTTTAAATAAATGAAACCTAAATTAATTGACATTACAGTAAATAACTTAATTAATAATTTATTAATTTTCAAAAAAAAGTTATTTAAAAATAATATAATCAAAATTGCTAAAATATTAGATTCAAATATAAAATCAAAAAATAAAATCCTAATATGTGGAAATGGAGGATCTGCATCACAAGCCTCACATTTTTCAACCGAGTTAGTTGTTAGATTTAAAAAAGAATTTGAACGAGAAGCTCATAATTCAATCTGTTTAGCATCAGATATGGGGCTTTTGACCGCGATCGGAAATGATTATGGTTTTGATAAAATTTTTTCAAGGCAAATAGAAGGAATCGCAAAAAAAAACGATCTTTTAATACTTTTTAGTACTTCAGGAAAATCAAAAAATTTAATTCACGCTATAAAAAGTGCAAAAAAAATTGGTTTAAAAACCATTTCAATTACCGGAAGAGATGGCGGCAACCTAAAAAAAATTACAGATCTGAATATTAATATTCCTTCTAACGATACAGCAAGAATTCAGGAGTGCCACCTATATATAATTCATTTAATTATTGAGTTAATAGAAACTAAAAAGTTTAAATTATAATATGGAAAAATTAACTTCTACTATAAATGTTGGACAAACTTCAATTAACGAAATAGTTGATAAGAAAAAGATAATAGATTATTTGCTATTAAATATTAAATTTTTTGAAAAATTAATAACAAATAGTAATGATGTTTATGCAAAACAATTTTTAGAAGAATTTAAATCATCAAATGAAATTCCATTTCCTATAACTAAACAGCAGGAGTTATTTTTTGATAAAAATAAATCTGATATATCTAAAATATTAAATTATTTTATTTTTAGATATAAATTTTATATTTGTGGCAATCAGAAAATCAATATTGGTTATCCACCCTATATTTTAGTTGAATTAGTTTCTACTTGTAATTTGAGATGTCCATTTTGTTTTCAAACAGATAAATCATTTACAAAAAAACCCTTCATGGGAGTTATAGATTTTGAGTTTTATAAAAAAATAATTGATGAAGCAGATCATTTAAAAATAGGTGCAGTAACTCTTGGTAGTAGAGGTGAGCCAACTTTACATAAAAAAATAAATGAAATTATTGAATATTCTTCTAAAAAAAAAAATATTCATGAAGTTAAAATAAATACAAATGCAACATTTTTAAATGAAAAATTGTGTCATACAATATTTAGGAGCAATATTTCACAAATTGTAATTTCATCTGATCATTACGAAAAAGAACATTATGAGAGATTAAGGCTTAACAGTAATTTTGAGGAGGTTGTTAATAATGTTGATACGCTATTTAATGTTAGAAAATCTCATTATCCAAATAGTCAAACAGAAATAAGAATATCTGGAGTAGATAATGAGAAAAATCTCGATAGACAAAAATTTTATGATTTTTGGAAAAAAAGATCTGATCATGTTACAGCGGGCTACCCATTAGAAAGATGGAACACATATGAAAATAATATTCATGAAGATATAAAAGATCCATGTGAATTTTTGTGGGACAGAATGTATGTTTGGTTTGATGGAAAGGTAAATCCTTGTGACGCTGATTACAAAAGCTATTTGTCTTTTGGTAATTTAAAAACAGATAGTATTAAAAAAGTATGGAATGACATTCTTATAAGTAAAACTAGAGAAGATCATTTAAAAAATAAAAGAAATAAAATTATACCATGTGATAGATGCGGGGTTACATTCAAATGAAAATTGGCTTAATAGGCAATGGCAATCAAACTAAAAGAATAAAAAAAATAATAGAAAAAAAAAAAATTTCATTTTTAATCTATAAGCCAGACAGACCAAAATATTTTGATAATAATCTTTATTCAAAACTTCAGAAATGTAACGTAATATTTATTTTATCACCCAATGATACACATTTTAAATACATTAAAAAATTATACAGAGGTCGATACATTTTTTGTGAAAAACCACCAGTAAATAATACCAAAGATTTGTCTATGTTAAAAAAAATAAATAAAAATAAAATTTATTTTAATTATAATTTTAGATTTGCAAAACTTTCTTTAATACTAGAAAAATATAAAAATAAATTAGGAAAATTGATTTATTCAAATCTTATTAATGGTCATGGCCTAGCTAAAAAAAAAGATTATAAAACTAGTTGGCGTTCTAAAAAGTCTAAATGTCCAAAAGGAGTTTTTGAAATAGTTTCAATTCACTGGATTGATCTAATCAACTACCATTTTGGAATAAAGAAAATTAATAGTCCAAAACTTATAAATTCATCTAAAATAGGAGATAGTTTTGACACTTCTCTTGTTGAACTAGAAACAAAAAAAAACGCAAATATAAATATTTTTTCAACTTACAATTCTCCTTTTTCAAAACGGGCAGTTTTTGTATTTGAAAATGGATTGATCGAACAAATAGATGAAAAAATTACTGTAAGGGGACCAGCAAAAAATTTTGATAAAAATGGATTTTTTAAAACTCCAAAATTAATTTTTAATATTTCAATTAAAGATTTGACTGACTATCATAACTCATTAGAAGGTAGTTTAAATTTTTTCCTAAATGTAGTTAAAAAAAATAAATCTTTTAAAAATCATTTATTTAATTGTTCAATTCAATCAAACCAATTAATTTTAAAAAAATGAGTCCTCTTAAAAGTGGAATACTTAATTTTTTATTTTTTTTTATGAGATTATCTTGTAAAATAAATTTTCCTTTGCTTTCAGCTTTTATAATTTATTTGTCACTTAGAAGAATTAAAAAAATTAAGTATCATCCTAAAAATAAATTAACTTTATTAGTATTACATAAAGAAGGTGGTATTGATGATTTAACTTGCGCTTATCAAAATAGAATTTCAAAAATAAATTATTTAAATTTACATAGAAAATTTATTAAAATAATTTTTCATAATTTTTTTGAAAAAAAAATTTATGATTATGATTATAACTATTATGACAGAGATATAGTTTTGAATAAAAAAAAATATTTTACATATTTAAGGAATGTAATTTTTTATTTAAAAAAAATAAAAAAATTTAATGGTTTTATAAATTTTAATATATTTTACTATAGTGAGGTAGAGTTACAGAAAGCTTGTAAATCTGAAAATCTTAAATTTTTTTCTATACATAAAGAAGGGTTGCATCCACCTGAATATTTAAAATGTCTGAAATGGATTTATACAAATACTTCAAATAATTTTTACGGAGATAAAGTGTTTATTTATAATAATTTTGAAAAAAAAAATTTAATTACTTCTAAAGTTTGTAAGCCAAAACAAATAGTTGTTGTTGGTATGCCAAGACTTAATCAATCATTTGCAATTAGACAGAATGATATTTTAAATTCTAAAGAAATTAAAAATATAATTATATATCAATCTCAAGAAAGATTTTTGCCTTATAGAAAAAATAAAAATTTTAAGAAACCACAGCATCCTCTTTTTGATTTTAAATTGCCTTACTCGTTAGAAGAAACTGAAATAAAATGCATTAAAGTTCTAAAAAAAATATCGAAAATAAAGAATATAAAGTTAACCGTCAAATGTAGAACTGGGCAAAATATTTCAAGATTTAAAAATGTTTATAAAAATTTAAACGTTATTAGTGGAGGAGCGGGGCATAAACATTTAATTGGAAATCAAATAGTAATAGCATTTAATTCAACTATTATTTTTGAAGCTCTAGCTGCAGGAAAAATTGTTTTCACACCAATTTTTGTTAAAAGTTATAAAAAAAATTCAACTTATTTTTTTAATTTATTTAATACAACTTTAATAGATAAGAATAAAAAAAGTTTTGAAAAAAATATAATAAAAATAATTGAAAATAAGAATTACAGAAAAAAATATCAAGATAGTAAAAAAATAAAAAGATTATTAAAAATTTATTTAAACAACAGCGATAATCAATCTGGAGAAAGATTAGTAAAAAGTTTAGAAAAATTTGCTTAAAAATTTATTTATGATTAAACTAATATATCAATCCTTATCTTTAATACCCAAAAATTTAATAAATAAATATTATTTATTGTTTTTCTTTATTTTAGGAAATGTTTTTTTTGATTTAGTATCTATTGGTCTCTTAATACCTGCTATCGCTATTTTAGCTGGAGATATTAATAATTTACATCCTATTTTTCAAAGTTTGCTAGATTTTTTAAATTTAAATATCCTAAATCCAAATTTAATTTTAATTTTTGTTGCAATTGCCTTTCTATTTAAAACGATTTTTTTTCTACTATTTAATTGGTTAAAGTTTAGTACTACAGTTTTAATTGTTTCAGATCTTTCAAAAAAACTAACACAAATATATTTAAATAAAAAAATTATTTTTTTTCTAGATAAGAATTCTTCTGAATTAATCAGAAATTGCACTTCTGAAATTGCAAGATTTAATAAAAATATTATTTTAGCTTCATTAAATTTAATATCAGATATATTAATAGTTATTTTTATTACTATATTAATATTTTACATAGAGTTTAAAGTTTCATCTTTTGTTTTATTATTTGTACTACTTTTTTTCGGTTCATATTTTTTATTTTTTAAGTCAAAAATTGATATGTACGGAAGAGAACGCCAGTTGCTTGAAAAATATAGACTTAAAAATGCTCAAACACTCTTCCAAGGAATAAGATTAATAAAAATTTTTGCAAAAGAAAATAATTTTGTAAATAAATTTTTTAAAAATGTTTTTAAACTAATGAATTATGAAAAGAAAATAAATTTAATTGTAAGTACACCTAGACAATTAATCGAATTTGTATCTGTTATTATTTTTTTAACTATAATATATTTACTTTTATATTTTAGTGATGAAAAAAATTTTATTTCAGTATTACCAACTTTAACTTTATTTGTTGTTGGTTTTATTAGAATTGCTCCAAGTTTTAATAGAATTTTATTACATGCGCAATTGATAAATTCATCAATTTCAACAATCAAGCTTTTATTAAAAGAATTTAATGAAAAGAAAATAAATGCTGAAGATGAAAATAATAATAATGAGTATTTGAATATTAAAGGTTCAATTGTATTTAAAAATCTATCTTTCAAATATAAAAATAGGGATAACCCTGTTTTTAAAAATTTAAACTTAACCATTCCAACACAAAGAATTATTGGAATTATAGGTAAGTCAGGATCAGGAAAATCGACTTTTCTTGATATTCTTATGGGTCTTATAGAATGTGATGAAGGAAAAGTTACTATTAATGGTGAAAATATAATTCAATACAAAAAACAATGGAGAGAAAATATCGCATATATTCCACAAGAAAATTATATTTTTGATGCATCAATAAATGAAAATATTGCCGTTGAATTTGATAAAAATAAAATAAATCATCAACAAATTGAACTTGCTGCTTCAGTAAGCATGATAGATGAGTTTGTGACTAAATTCCCAGACAAATATGAAACAGAAATTGGCGAAAAGGGAAGCAATTTATCTGGAGGTCAAATTCAGAGAATTGCATTAGCAAGAGGTATTTATAGTAATCCAAAAATTTATATTTTAGATGAATTTACAAATGCATTAGATAAAGAAACAGAAAAAATATTATTAGAAAAATTTTTACAATTTGCTAAAGAAAAAACTATATTTTTGTCAACTCATAATAAAGATTTACTAAATATATGTAACGAAGTTTATGAAATAAAAAACTTTACATTAAACAAAATAAAATGAGTAAAATTGTTAAGGAAAAGAATATTATTAAAAAATTTTTTTTTAATTGGCAGTCTCAAAGGTTTTATAATGAAATATACTGGCTCAAAAAATTATCAAAATATGATTTTAGTCCAAAAATTTTAGATATAAATTATCCCAAACAAATTTTAACAATAACAAATGAAGGAGAAAATATTAATAAAAATAATGTTCCACCAAACTGGGAAAAACAATTAAAAAAAATATTAATTTTGCTTAAAAAAAATAATTGTTTTCATGGGGATATAAATTCTGAAAACTTATTAGTTAAAAAAAAAAAAATTAAAATTGGTTGATTTTGCACAATCATGTAAATATCTAGGAAAAGATATTTCGATTTTAAAAAAAAGAATGTTTTATGACCACTATTCAAAAAATCGAATAGATCTATTTTTGAATAAAAATGATTATGTTTCAAATGATTTAAGAACAATTGTTGTTTGGGATAAAAAAAAAAATGATTTAATCGAAAAAAAAATCTTAAAAAATAAAAAAATAGTCGTAATTGATAAAATGCTTATTTCTAAAAATTGTTATGAAGATATATATAAAGATAAAATTTTTTGGCTTGATAACTTTTATAATAGACCTATAGATAGAAAAACTTTAAAACTAAAAAATGATATCATTTGTTATATAGTTCAAAGTAAAAACCCAGTTTTTAAATTACACAAAATGTTCTTTACGAGTGAAAGAAGAATTGTAGACTCAAATATTTTTAATTTTAAAATTAAGATAAGAAATAAGCGTCAAAATTTAATTCATATATCTGATAATTTTGAAGAAGCAAAAAGAAATGCTTTTTATTTGTCCAGAAGCAAAAAAAATTTTCCATATAATTATTTTATTAAATCTCAATATGAGCACAAAAGTATTAAAAAAATGTTTGATAAATTAAATAAAGAAAAAAAATTAAAATATATTATTTTAAGAGATAAATTGAATTCAAATGATGATATTGACCTTTTATGTAACGATTATTATCTTTTTAAAAAAACAGTAGATGCCCAATCTTTTAAACATAAGAATCTTCAAATTATATCTAATTCTGGTGATCCCACTGAGGATTATGGTTTTAAAGTGTCAAATTTTATTCGTGTAAAAAATAAAGAGGTTTGTATTGATATTAGATATATTGGCGATGGGTATTTTTCAAGAAAGTGGCAGATAAATCTGCTTAAGAGAAGGGCAAAACTTTCTAATTATTATACGATAGATAAATATGATAAATTAAACACAATTATATACCATATTGTTTATCATAAAGGTTTTATAAATAAAAAATACATTAAATACTTAAAATCAAATTTAGATAGAGAATTTATAAATATTGCATACTTAAAAAACTACATAAATAAATTTATAAAATTGAAAAGTTATGAAATTCCAAGACCAACTGATTTAACAATACCTATTACATTGAAATTAGATATAAACAAATTATTTAAAGAATTTAATTTAATAGAAAAACAAATTGAAAAAAATAATTTTTCAGGTGCTAATAAAATGCTACTAAACTTAGCCAAGTATCAAGGTATAAGTTGTTTTTTTAATATTAAATTCTTAGTATTAATATTTAAAAGTACAATTAAATATTTTAAACAAATCGTAAAATATTTTTTGTTTAAAAAACTATCAAGGTCACATCTTAAATTATTTTTGAAATAAATTAAAACATGTCTTTAAAAGCAAATATATATATTCCTATAGAGATTATGTTCAGAGAATTAACACCAAGAGTTTACTTGGCTGGATGTTTAGCAAAAGCAGGTTATAGGGTCTACATTGGAAGTAAAAGTGGTATATATAATTTAATTGAAAATAAAAAAATCAAGGAAGGAATTTTTTTTTATAAAAGTGCATTTGGGAAAAATACATTATCTACAATTCCACTTATAAAAAAATGTGATCATGCAGCTATATTAGATGAGGAATTGGGAATAGGAATGGGTTATGCACCTTCAGCACTTGAAGGTAGATTAATTAATTTAAAATATATAAGTAAATTTTTTGTTATTGGAGATGCAATAAAAAAAAAAATTACAAAAAAAATTTCAAAAGACAAGAACAAAATAATCTCAAGTGGCTGGCCAATATATGATCTTTGTAAAGAAAAAAACTTAAATTATTATTTAAGAGAAGCGAAGAAAATTAAAGAAGAATATAAAAATTTTTATTTATTTTCATCAAATTTTGGATTCTTAAATAAAAAAGATTTAGAAATTCAAAAAAAAATTAAATGGTTTAAAAATAGTAAAAAAAATAAAAGGATTATTAATGAAGTTCATACAAATGCATATAAAGATTATAAAGAATTTATAAAAAAAATTAATCAGTATTCAGAAAAAAATAAAAAAAAAATTATTATCAGACCACATCCATCAGATAGAAAATTTAAAAATTGGAAAAATGATGTTAAAATTAATAAAAATGTTCAGATAATATATAAAAATGATATTACTCCTTGGATTTTAGCATCTGAAGGATTAATCCATAGAGGATGCAGTACATCTGGAGTTGCTTCTTTGTTAAATAAGAAAGTTTTTTATTTACTACCTAATAGAAAGTTAAAAAATTATGAAAAAAATATTACTTATAAAATTTCCAATAAAATTAAAGATTTAAAATTTAAAAATCAAAATATTATCAATAAAAATAAAGTTAAAAAAATATTAGAAAAAAATATTCATAATTTTTCAAATTTTAATTCATCCAAAATAATAATAAAAAATCTTCAAAAATTAAAAGCTATGAAAACTAGATCCATACACAAATTTCAATTCAAATTAGGATTATTTGATTATTTAAGGAAAATAAAAATATTATTAAACACTATTTTATTCCAAAAAAGTAAGATCAATCTTAAAATGCCAAAACCTATTTCAAAAAAAGATATTAAGAATAAATTAGAACAAATTTTTGAAAACAGAAAATATAAAGTTAAGAGTTTGGGTGGAGAAACTTTTGAAATAGATTATTTTATGTAGTGTAATTTGATTATTTCATTTTTATTAATTTTTTTTTTAGCTTTTTTATTTATAATCATATCAATTTTATCTGCTGTTAAATTAGCACTAGGTCTTCTTGTATCCAAATTTTTTAACGAAAAAGTATCATTAGGAAAAATATCATTTTTAGCAAATATTGATTTTCTAAAAAATTTTCTCATTCCTTTTTCTTTTTTTGAGGGCTCTATACTTCCTGTGCCAAGCTGTTTTTTAAAGTTTTTTCCAAAATTACAAATTTCTTTTAAATCTTTCAGGTCTGCTGAGAGCATATGATCACTCCCTAATTTTTTTTTGTTAAGTGTAAAATGTTTTTCAATTATTTTTGCTCCCAAAGCTATTGCTCCTATACATGCATTTGTACCAATAGAATGGTCACTATATCCAGTGGGTTTGTTATATTTTTTTTTAAGAGATATAATTCGCTTTAAGTTTACAAAATTTCCAGGACATGGATATAAAGAAACACAATGAAGAATATAGATATTTTTTGATCTAATTCTACTTATTGCATTTTTAATTTCTATACGAGATCCCATTCCTGTTGATAATAAAATTGGTTTTTTTACATTTTTTAAAATTTTAAATAATTTATAGTCAGTTAAATCTGAAGAGGCTATTTTGTAGGCATCAATTCCAATTGATTTTGCTTTTTTTATACTCTCCTCATCAAATACAGAACAAATAAAATCTAATGATTTCGCCTTTGCAATCCTCTTTAGATTTTTCCATTGGTTTAATGTGAATGTCATTCTGTTCCACATTTTAAATAAACTCTCTTTTTTTTTATTTTTTCTTTTTTGGTGTTGAGTTTTCTTTATTTCAGGAGTTGCTAATGTAATTGGATTGAAAATTTGAAATTTGACTGCATCGGCACCAGCCTTAGCAGCATTAAGAATTAGTTTTTTTGCAATATTATATTTTCCTTCATGGTTTATACCAATTTCTGCAATTATGTACGTTTTATTTTTCCTAATTTTCATATTTTGAAAAAACTCAAAATTTCCTTTGATATATATCTAATGTCACTTTCTTTTAAATTATTATGAAATGGGATAGAAACTATATTTTTATAAGCAATCTTAGTATTCTTCAAATTATTATTTCTGAACATTTTTTTATAATATGTCAAATACAGTGCCGGTATGTAATGTACTGAAGTCGATATTTTTTTTTTATTTAGATGTTGAATTAACTTATCCCTCGAAAAATTCTTATTTTTAATTAGTATAGTATATATATACTCGGCGCTTTTAATATTTTTTTCTTCTTTGAATAAGCTAATAAAGTTATTTTTAACTAGGGGTTTCAAATAATTATCATATTTTTTTCTTATTTTTTTTCTTTTAGAAATAATTTTGTTTATTTTTTTTAATTGTTCAATACCTATACTTGCTTGCAAGTCAGTAAAATTAAATTTATATCCTGGATATTTAAGATCATATTTGTAAGTAAATTTTTCACTATTTCTTTTCCAAGGAGTCTTATCTATTCCTAAAGAAATTAAATTTCTAATTTTTTTAGCTAACTCATTGTTATTAGTTGACACTAAACCACCCTCTGCAGTAGTTATAATTTTGTTAGCATAAAGACTAAAAATTGAAATTGATCTATTAAAACTTCCTATTTTTTTTTTATTAAATTCAGATCCTAGTGCTGTTGCCGCATCTTCAATAACATGAATTTTTTTTCTACAAACTTTAAAAATATTTTTTAAATCACATGGATTTCCACCATAGTGTGTTACTAGTATACATTTTGTATTTTTTGATATTTTTTTTTTTAAATCTTCTATATTAATATTGAAATCCGATAGATTAATGTCTGCAAATTTAATTTTTAGCCCTAATTGATGTAATGAATTAATTGTACTTATAAAGGTAAATGGAGAAGTAATTACTTCATCTCCCTTTTTTAGGTTAATTGCCTTCAGAGATGCAAAAATACCATTAGTGCAAGAATTTGCAGCGATTATATTTTTAGATTTTAAATATTTTGAAGTTTTTTTTTCAAATAATTGAGTTATTTTGCCAGAAGTTAACCAGCCACTTTTTAAAACTTTTATGACGGAATTGATCTCATTTCTATCAATACATGGTTCAGACAGTTTTATATTTTTCATTAAAATTTGTTATAATTTAAAATATTAATATACTTTTTGTTAAATAAGTTTTTAATTTTATTTCTTTTGGTCTGATCTATTACCTCTTTTATGCCATCAACTATTTTATAATTTGGTCTAAATTTTATAATTTTTTTTGCTTTTTTATTTGATGCTCTGTAATCTCTATTATCAGATGTGCTATTCTCATATTTAATTTTTACTCTAGGATAAATTGACTTTATAATTTGGCCAATTTTTGATATTTGCACATTTTCACCTACCAAATTCATTATTTGACCATTTACAAGTTTTTTGTCAGAGTTAATTATCTTAATAATTGCATCAGCTACATCTTTTACATGTATAAATGGTCTCCATTGTTTGCCACCATTAATAGTGATTGACTTCTTATTAGCTACTAATCCTGAAAATAAATTAATCACCAAATCATATCTAGGTCTATCAGATGCGCCATAAACAGTACCGAGTCTTAAAATACATGGTCTAATAGTTTCTCCTAGATTTCTTATTAAATTTTTTTCACATAGCGCTTTTAATTTGGCATAAATGCTCAAGGGATTAATTGATGACTTTTCATTAGTTATATTTTTATTAGCTCCATAAACACTACAAGAAGAAACATAAATAAATTTATCAATTCCTAAATTTTTACATATATTTCCAATAGTAATAGAGGCAAGATAATTTATCGCATAAGTTTTTGATGGTCTTTTTTCACATAAAGGGTCCCCAACAAGCTCTGCCAGATGTATAACAGCATCACTTTCTTTTACTGCATTAAATATTTTATTAATATTTTGTGAGTCACCATTTATTATTTTGAGATCAGTATTTTTATATTTTTTTTTAAAGAAATTGATGTCATTGTAAACAAACTTATCAAATAATATTACTTTAAAATTTTTTGAAATAAGCTTTTCTATTAAAACACTACCTATATATCCTGCACCACCGATAACCAATATTTTTGGCAACATATTTGAAAATGATTTACTTTTTTTGGGATAATTATAAATTTGATCTTTTTTTATTAAATCGTAAGCTTTACCATTTTCATTAATCAAAGGAATAAAAGGAGGATCGATTTGAGAAAACTTCTTTGATGATATAATATTCGATATTCTGTCTTCATTAATGTTACCTTTAATGAATAGTGGCTTAGAATTATAAACTTTCAAAATAGAGCTATTTACAGTAAATCCTTTTAGAAAACCTCTTCTTATATCAGCAGAAGTAACTATTCCTAAAAATTCTTTCTTTTTATTTACAACAATTGCTAAATTGATATTATTTTTGTCGAAAACTTTTAGTGCTTTCAAAACTTTATCAGTTGATTTAATCTCATAACCTGAGATTTTAAAATTTTTTGACATAAAGCAGGTTATTAACATTAAACTATAATGAAGAAAACAATTTATTTTCGTGTAGATGCAGATCAGGGAAGATATTCAGGTTTCGGCCATTTAGCAAGAATTTTACAATTATATTTTTTTTTAAAAGCAAAATTTACAAAAAAATTTGACTTTACTTTTTTAGTAAAAAAAAATGTTCCTTCAATAAAGTTTTTAAAAAAAAAATGTAAGGAAAAAATACTATTTTATTCAGAAAAAAAAATGAAAAAAATAAGTTTTAATCCAGAAGATATTTTCATAATAGACACCTTAGGAATTGAAAAGAATTTGGTCAAAATAATTAATAAATTTAATATTAAAAAAAAAATAAGTTTTGATGAAATTAATACAAAGTTATTTAGCAAGGGTATTATTATTAATGGAATATATTTTGCAAAAAAAAAACTTTCACCTCAAAAAAAAATAAAAATCTATCAAGGTGAAAAGTACATTATTTTAAATAAAAATTA
>MDTG01429450.1_pt1 | contig 22763 bp, 25 predicted proteins | sample 811421 | NCBI WGS metagenome assembly MDTG01 (sample SAMN05326645, study PRJNA326480) | marine metagenome | isolation source: seawater | place: Pacific Ocean: South East | collected 2011
ATATTTTCTCATAAATAAATTTTATTGGATATTAAATTTAAAATATATAGATTAATATTAATTTTATCAACGAGATGTAAAATTTATGGAAGAAAAAAGTAAATATGAAAAATGGTACGGAACAACAATTGTTTCAGTCAGAAAAAACAATCATGTTGTAATTGCGGGGGATGGCCAAGTAACCCTGGGTGATACAGTAGTTAAATCAAATGCCAGAAAAGTCAGATCTTTGGCAAGTGGGAAAGTTATTACTGGTTTTGCTGGTGCTACTGCAGATGCTTTTGCATTATTTGAGAGACTAGAATCAAAGTTGGAAAAAAGTTCAAATAATTTAATGAGAGCTTGTGTTGAGATGGCTAAGGATTGGCGTACTGACAGGTATTTGAGAAGACTGGAAGCTATGATGGTGGTCGCAGATAGGGATGCTAGTTTAATTCTTAGTGGAAATGGTGATGTCTTAGAGCCTAAAGATGGTCTGATGGCGATAGGTTCAGGAGGTAATTATGCTCTTGCTGCTGCCAGAGCATTATTCAAATCAAAACTAAGTGCAGAGCAAATTGCTAAGCAAAGCCTTGAAATAGCCGCAGAATTATGTATCTACACAAATGATAATATAATAATAGAGACTATTAAATGACATCATTTACCCCAAGAGAAATTGTTTCCGAGCTTGATAGATTTATTGTTGGACAAGAATCAGCGAAGCGTTCTGTAGCAATTGCACTAAGAAATAGGTGGAGAAGGCAGCAGATTGAAGGCTCTTTGAAAGAAGAAGTGCTTCCAAAAAATATTTTAATGATTGGTCCTACTGGCGTAGGCAAAACCGAAATTGCTAGAAGACTAGCCAGATTAGCTGACGCTCCTTTTATCAAAGTTGAAGCAACAAAATTTACTGAGGTTGGGTATGTAGGGAGAGATGTAGAGCAGATAATAAGGGATTTGGTTGAAGTTTCAATTAATAACAATAAGGAAAATTTAAAAAAAGAAGTAAAAGCTAAAGCCGAGCTTAATGCAGAAAAAAGAGTTATAAATGCACTTGTGGGTTCATCAGCGACAAATCAAACCCGGGAAAAATACAAAAAAATGCTTCGAAACGCAGAATTAGATAACCAAGAAATTGAAATTGAGCTTTCTACACAAACAGGTTCTTCGCTCAAGTCAATGGAAATTCCTGGAATGCCAGGTGGTATGATGGGCATGATTAATTTGGGTGATTTATTTGGAAAAGGTTTCGGGCAAAAGAAAGAAAAAAGGAAGTTGAGTGTTAAGGAATCTTACGATTTTCTCATAGATGAAGAATCAGAAAAACTTATTGATAATGAAAATTTAACCAAAAGGGCAATTGATAATGTTGAACAAGATGGGATTGTTTTTATTGATGAGATTGACAAAATTTGCGGTAAAAATAGCCGTGGCACTGCTGAAGTCAGTAGAGAAGGGGTGCAACGTGATTTACTTCCTTTAATCGAGGGCTCAACAGTCACAACAAAGTATGGTTCAGTGAAAACAGACCATATTCTTTTTATTGCTTCAGGTGCTTTTCATGTTGCTAAGCCATCTGATTTACTTCCAGAACTTCAAGGGAGGCTCCCAAACAGGGTTGAATTATCTCCTTTATCTAAAGACGATTTTGTAAAAATTTTAAAAGAACCAGAAAATAATTTAATTAGGCAATATGTCGAGCTAATTGCAACCGAGGGAGTAAATTTGAATATTACTGATACAGCCATTTCTGAAATTGCTAACATTGCTTCAAAAGTAAATGATGAAATAGAAAATATCGGCGCTAGAAGACTTCATACAATATTAGAAAAAGTTCTCGAAGATATAAGCTTTTCTGCTTCTGAGAAAAAAAAACAAATAATAAAAATAGATGATCAATATGTGAAGAAACAAATTGGGGATATATATAAAGATTCAGACCTGACAAAATTTATTCTTTAATTTTCTTCAGGTACACTAGCAATGCCCCATCACCACCTTTATCTGGTGGAGCTTTGTCGAACCAAAGAATTTTTCTTGAGAATAATTCTGAATTTAATAATTTTGGAACATTCTCTTTCAGTTTTCCTGTTCCTTTCCATCCAAAACTAACAGAACTTCTATAACCTTTTCCTGTGATTATTAAAACTAGTCTTTTTTGACTTTCAAAACTTCCCTCAATAAATTTAGTTACTTCTTTTTGAGACTCTTCCCAAGTTCTTCCATGAAGATCCAGAATTGATTCAATCTTGATTTTACCTTTTTTAATTTTTTTTAGTGTGTTTTTTTCTAAATTTTTTCCAGAAGATTTTTTAATTTCTTGTGATTCTTCTATTTCAAATTCATCCTTTTGGAAATTTAAAGTAACATTAGGACTTTTTTTCAAAAATGTATTTGCCTTACCTGAATCTTTTATTGGCTTTACTTGTTTTTTGAATAGCTCCCATTCATTGTCATTCATTTAATTACTATAGGGAACCAACACATGTAAAATCAATTTCTTTTTTAAATCACCAGCTTTTTTTTCCGCCATTTTACCTCTGCCTGTAAAAAGATCAGCTCTGTTAGGGCCGATGATTGCTGACCCCGTATCTGATGCAATTCCAAGGAAAACTCTCCCATTATTAATTGTTTGAGCCAGAAATGGCAAACCAAGTGGATAATATTTTTTGTCTATAGCAATACTTGTTCCTGGCCTTAAATTTATACCCAAGGCACCATAAGCTGATTTTTTATTATATTCTTTGACATCAAAAAAAATATATCTTTCATTATGATTAAATATACCATCAATTTGATTTTTGTTATTCCTCAAATACTCCTTAATTGAAAATAAAGAAACATTCTTTTTTTTGATTAGGTCTCTTTCCACTAAAAGTTTTCCTATGGAACTATATTCTTTTCCATTATTCCCCGAGTATAAAATTTTAATTTTTTTTTTATCTGGAAAAACTCCAATTCCCGACCCTTGGATTTGTAAAAAGAATAAGTCGATTTTGTTATTAGTCCAAAGCAGAACATCATTTTCATTATAATCAGAAATTATTGATTTTCTGGGAGAACCTATGAATTTTTTATTAAATTTCAAAATTGGAAAATTATAATCATTTTTCTTTGTTCTGGATACCTCGATAATTGGCTCATAATAACCCGTAAGAAGTCCTGAGGTTTTGTGGATTGAGGCTAACTTAAAATTTTTTTTTAAGAAACTTTTTTTGTCTAATGAGTCATCAATTAATTTTTTGCAAACTTTTTTCCAATTATTAGCAGATCCAAACTTTGGATAAGACGAATGTTTTTTTAAATTCTTGAGCAATATTTGTGATGAGCATATTTGTTTTAGAAAAATAAAAAATTCATCTAAGTTTTTGATTTCTAGCTTTTGTTGAAATAAAGATATTTCAGGATGAAGTAATTGTTTGCTATCTAGATTTAATTTAAAAAGTGAAAAAATAACCAAGAATACCAGAAATATTTTAGTCACTTTCCTCGATCTTATCCAATGTCCAGTTTGGATCTTTATTTTTTAGATTCCGATTAAAAGTCCAATTTTCACTTATTTCAAGAATTTGATTACTATCTCCGTCAATTATATCACCCTTAAGGTTTTTTGTAATTTGTACTTGCTCTGATAAAAAATTTACTGTAATCGAGGCCAAGCTTTTTTTTGATATTTCAGCATTAATAATTTTTGAGTCTTTTATACTTATGATAGTAATATCTAGATTCTGTTTCTTTTTTGTTCTTTCTGTAATCTGAGAGTCGAAATCATTAAAAATTTGAGGTGATAAAAGTTTTTTAAGTGGTTTTATGTTTTCCTGAGAATAATTACTTATAATAAACTCGAATGCTTTTTTTGCTCCATTTATAAAATCCTCAATAGAGAAATTTAGATCAAGCCTGTGAATACTTTTCAGGCTGTTATTTACTTTGTCTTCGGGATGAAACCTTTTGAGTGACAATTTTTCCTTGTTTTTAGAATTTTTTACCTGTGAAGTATTATCTGGTGGCGATTCTTTGAAAGAGGATTTGCCTTGTGTGAATTTTTCAACGATATCTTGTTCATTTCCAGTTTTCTTTCCAAGTACATTTTTTAGTCTATTGATAATAAATACCGCTATCATTGCTAATATTAAAATATCTATGTAAGGTATACTGTTCATTTATAATTATTTCTGTAGAAGGTATTCATCTTTTTTTGTATTATATTGTCTTCAATCAAATAATGAAACTTTAATATGGCAAATAAAAAAAAAAATACAAACATTAACAATCTAAAATTTATAATAAATGCACAATATTTAAAGGATTTGTCCTTTGAAAACCCCAGAGCCCCTGAATCTCTAAAAAGTTTTTCGTCAAATCCAACTTTTAATATTGATGTTGATGTGAGATGTAGACCTTTAAAAGATCATGGCCCTAATATTCACGAGGTGGAATTAATTTTGAAAGGTGAAACAAAAATGGAAGAAAAACCTATGTTTGTCATAGAATCATCTTATTGTGGAATTTTTACAATTGAAAATGCTGAAAAAGAAATTTTAGATAGAATTTTGCTAATTGAATGCCCCAAGTTTCTTTTTCCTTTCTTGCGCTCTGTTATTGCAAATTGTACTAGAGAGGGTGGATTTCCTCCTCTTATGCTTAATCCAATTGATTTCATTGGAATGTATGAGAAGAAAAAATCTGAAATTAAAAAATAATGGTTAAAGTTTAAATCTTTTTTTCTTTGATTTACTGATATCTAGATTTTCTTTTTTAAAATAATTACTTATTTCATTAGTTGTATGACCTGTTTTCCATTTTTCCATAAATTCTTTTAAGTTTTTTTCGTCGAAATCAATGTTTTTTGATTTTTTCTTTTTATTAACAAGTTGTGCTGTGGGTAATTTTTTTTTTAAAATCTGTTTAATGTCCTCTATTTCCTGAAGAGTATTCTCTCTTATATAGTTTTCAATTATGAATTGAAGTCTTTGGGTTTCGTTCTCTAGTCGTAAATTTTCCTCTTTTAAATTATCTAAATGCCCCTGAATTTTTTGTATATCAACCTCTTTAATTATTTTAATATCCAAATTAAACTTTTGGAAACAAATGTTCAGGTTTTCTAAGATTAATTCTTTTAAAATGAGAATATCAAGTTCTGAGTACTTGTAGTGACTTTTGTCACTAAGCTTTGCAATACTATTAAATGCAGCAAAAACTCTGTTTAGTCTTTTCTTTGATAGGACTGCAAAGTTGCAGACTTTAAAAGTTATCCTATCTTCTTTAGACCATTCTCTTCTGGGCTTGTACCTAAATTTAGATAACATTTCTTGTGCTTTTCCGAATGAAACTGTATTTTGAATGGGTTTTTCTTTTTTTGCCATATATGATATAATTCCAACATGCGAGACTTGTGCTTATTTAAAAATAATAATCGTATAGTATAGCGATATATACTATACTAATATATTTTAAACACAATTTATTTTGTAAACATTTACAATGTATTTATTAGCTGCTCAAATTATATTAATCCTGCATTTTATGTTCATACTCTTTGTGTGCTTCGGGGCATTGTTTGTAATTCTTAGAGCAAAAATATTTTTTCTTCATTTTCCATCTGTTGTATGGGCTGTTTACCTAGAGCTTACCAGTTCAATTTGTCCTCTTACATATTTAGAAAATAATTTCCTTGAAATGGCTGGTTTGCAGGGCTATCCAGAAGGGTTCATAGAAAAATATATTTTCAAAACAATTTATCCATTAGGTTTAACGGATGAAATTCAGATGTATATTGCCTTGTTTTTAATTTTAATTAATTGTTTATTTTATTTTTTGGTATTAAAAAAACTAAAAAAAAAAAGGAAATAATTTGTAATTCAAAACCTTGCCAGTTTTATTTCTCGTCAGGCATACTTGTTAAATCGGTTTGGAGTGTGTGGTCAAGATTAGTAAGACGACAATATGTTGACCGCAAAATGGCTTTTATTAAAATTGGAGAGTTTTCGTATTCTCTAAGTAGGCGTTCTTTTGGTATCTTCACTGCCTCTGAATCTTTTGTGGCTTTGGTGGTAACGGTTCTTCTTGTTCCAAGCAATATTGATTGTTCGCCAAACACTTCATTTTCATTTATAAAGCCAACCTTTATGTTTTTATCAGATATTATTTGTATTTCACCTTTTTTGAGCAAGTAAGCAAAATCAGACTCATCATTAAAATTGTATATGGTTTCTCCAGCTTTCCAGTAAACAATATCTTCTTTCATCATCCCCCCTGAGGGATTAATAATATCTCTTTTCTTAATTTTTTAAAGATTTTAATATTATGGAGCGGGAAACGAGATTCGAACTCGCGACCCTCACGTTGGCAACGTGATGCTCTACCACTGAGCTATTCCCGCCTATTCAAGCCAATTTAAATATACTTAAAAAAAAATTAAATTCAACTTCATTGCATACATAAAGTTAACACGATTTTTTTTTTTAGAATATTTGTTAATTATTGTATAATGAAACCATATATATATTAGATAATGTACAGTTTTGAAAAATATTTAAAAGATCTTCCAGATGTTCTCCCTCTGTTTCCACTCAACAAAGTTTTGCTTCTTCCTAGGGCAAAACTGCCGTTAAATTTGTTTGAGACAAGATACTTGCATATGTTTGATTATTCTATGGCTAATGGAAGATGTATTGGTATGGTTCAGCCTAAGCAAGTATCAGGTAGTAATTACAATAAAAAAAATCCTGAAATTTACCAAATTGGCTGTGTGGGTTATGTAACTGCTTTTTCACAAACACATGACAATCGATATGAAATTATTCTAAAAGGACTATGCAGATTTAATATTAAATCCGAGCTAAGACTGCAAAACGGATTTAGAAGAGCTAAAGTTGAATGGAAAAAATTTAAAAATGATTTTAAAACGGACTCACTTACTGACAAAAAGAAAAGAAAAGATTTTCTTGTTATTCTTAAACCTTATTTAAAAAAAATGTCGATAACTGCAGATTGGCAAGCTGTAGAGGTTTCGAGTGATGAAGATTTAGTAAATTCAATTGCCATGGGCTGTCCCTTCGATCAGAATGAGAAACAAGCTCTACTTCAAGCAAAATGTTTAGATGATAGGCTAGATGTACTAATATCTTTGATAAATATGGATTTAAATTATAATAAAATGACCTCGACAGGTTCGACTCCTTCCTGATTTAAATGGAAAAATTTGATAAAAATCTTCTTAAAATGATAGTTTGCCCTGAAACTGGAAGAGATTTAATTTTTGATGAAAAAAAAAATATTTTAAGAACAGTTGATGGAAAAAATATTTACAAGGTAAAAAATGGTATTCCAATTCTTATTGTTAAGAACTCATTTGAAAAATGACTCCAAAATCAATAAAAATTTCTTCGGACAAAAGATATTTGCAAATAAATTATGATGAAAACAAAACATTAGTTTTGCCTTCTTTTTTCTTAAGAGCTTGTAGCCCATCTGCTGAGAACAAAAAAAATTTAGCTAGTCCCAAATCAAGCCATTATAAAAAAATCTTGATAAAAAAAATTGAAAAGGTTGGGAATTATGCTTTAAGGATTATTTTTAGTGATAACCATGATACCGGAATATATAGCTGGGAGTTTTTATATGAAATTGGAATCAAATTTCAAAATTCCTTAAACCCATAGCGAAAATCATACTTTGTGTCTTTAGAAAATTTGATTTATTAAAGATTCTAAGGCCCAGTTTTCTGGCATTTTTTAAAAAATAATTTTGATTTGAGAAAATTGTATTAAGTTGATGCGTTGCTTGAAAAAGAAGCCTTTTATCTATATGTCTTTTTCTTGAATATTTTCGCAAGACAATTTCACTTCCTATATCCATGCCTAGATTATAAGCTTCTATAATTGAATCTGCCAGAATATTTGAATCTCTTATTCCAAGGTTCAAGCCTTGTCCTGCAATGGGGTGGATTGCCTGATTCGCATCACCAATTAGAACCACCCTGTTTTTAAACGGCTCATGGCATGAGAAGACATTTAAGTCATATGTTTTAGGTTTAGAAAAGTTTACTATCTTGCCAAAATAATGATTGTATCTTTCAAGGAATTCGATTTTGAAGTTTTTCTCGAATTTATGTAGGTGCTCTTTATCTAAATTTTTAATAGTCCAGACTACGGAAGATTTATTATTTTTTTCACTTTTCATCGGTAACAACGCTAATGGACCAGATGGAAAGAACCTTTCTAATGCAAGCGATCCATGAGATTTTGAATGTGTTACATTGAATACATAAGCTATTTGATTATAATTATGAAAGTAATATTTTATATTTGCCAGGAACCTAGTTTTTGAATACCTTCCATCTGCCCCAATTATGACAGATGAAACAACCGGCCCTTTGTTAGTAATTAGTTTAACCTCTTCATTTTGGTGAATTATGTCTAGAATTATAATATTGCCTCTAAAAAAAATTGTGGGTGATTTATTTATTTCTTCAAAAAAGACTTTTTTTAAATATTTGTTATCAACAATGTAACCCAGTGCTCCTTCTTTTAAATCACCTGAATTAAAATGAATTTTATCATTTGAAATCCCTTCGGTTACGATAATATTTTTTATTGGTTGACATTTTTTGGATATTTTAGACCAAAGGCCTATTTCATCAAGGATTCTGGCAGAGCCCTGAGAGATTGCTGTTGTTCTCGAATCTTTGATATCAGATAAGTTTTTTTTATTTGATTTATCAATTAGTGTTACATTAATGCCTTGCTTGGCAATTTTTATGGCTAATATCATTCCAACAAAACCACTGCCAACGATTGTAATGCTATGTTTTTTTATTTTTGACAAAATTTTTTACTATTATTTAAAAATTAATGTAAATATTATTAAATTAGTTGATGTTTGCAAAATTTAAAGAAAATTTAAAAAAAACTTTTTTGTCTCTTTCTGTATTAAGTATAGGAATTTTAATTTTTATTTCACTTTTTACTTTCCATCATTCAGACAATACTTTCTTTAAATATGACTCTACTCTGATTGAAAATAAAAATGCTTTTGGATTATTAGGCTCAGTCATATCAGAACTTTTACTTGAGGTGTTTGGTAAGTCTTCTTATTTCCTCAGTTTTTTTTTCATTTTCCATTCTGTAAGAGTTTTTTTTTCTAGGTTTATGAGTTGGTATTGTTGGGGGTTTTTACCGATATCTCTAATAATGCTATGTTTCGGTGCGGAATATTTAGTTAAGAATTTTGGTTTAGAAAACATAAATGGAGGGGTATTAGGGCTTGGTTTATTAAATTATTACTATTATTTTTTTGAGAATCTAGAATATGACAAAATAGTAGTCTTAGTGATTTTCTTTTTTGGACTTTTATCACTTCTTGTATCTCTAAATATTGGGATAAGTGAGATTATTAATAGCTTTAAATTTTTAACAAGAGTTACACTAAATTCAATCTTCTTTATTCTGTATATTCTAAAATTATCTAAAAGGGTAAAATTTCAAAAACTCTTTGAGTCAAAAAAAAGTGTTGGATCAAGAAAAATAAGATCGACAACAAGACGGAATACATCTTTTAGACATCAAACCAATGAGAATTACATTTTTCCTTCAATCGAATTTTTAGAAAAACCAAAAAAAATTCCAGGTCTTGAAATTGAAAATAAAAAAAATACAGAACTTAATACTGCTATGTTAGCCAATGTTCTGTCAGATTTTAAAATAAATGGAAATATTACTGAAGTAAAGCAAGGTCCAATAGTAACTCTTTTCGAGCTCACGCCTGCACCTGGGACACAGTCATCTTCAGTTATACGTTTGGCTGATGATATTGCAAGATCGATGAGAGCCATGTCTGCAAGAATATCAACTATACCTGGAAAAGATGCCTTAGGTATTGAAATTCCTAATAAAAATAGGGAAACTGTTTTTTTAAGAGAAATACTTGATGATATTTCATATAAATCAACAAACTACAAGTTACCACTTGCCTTGGGAAAGGATATATTTGGGAAACCTGTCATTGTAGATCTTGCGAGAATGCCGCATCTTTTAGTGGCAGGAACAACAGGTTCAGGAAAATCAGTTGGAATCAATGCAATGCTCCTTTCCCTATTGTATAACTTGACACCTGAAGAATGTAGATTGATTCTAATAGATCCCAAAATGCTTGAATTATCAGTTTATAAAGATATTCCTCATTTACTTACGGAAGTGGTTACAGACCCTAAAAAAGCTATTTCTGCACTGAAGTGGACCGTTAAAGAGATGGAAGTACGGTATAAAATGATGGCCCATTTAGGTGTTAGAGAAATTGAAGATTACAATAAGAAAGTTAAAAAAATTCTTGAAGATGGCGAGGTTATTTTTAAGGAAACTCAGGTTGGTTTTGATTCGGAAACAGGTAAACCTGTTATGGAAAAGAAAGCCCTTGATTTATCAATATTTGCAAAAATAGTAGTTGTAGTAGATGAGCTTGCGGATTTAATGATTACATCTGGGAAAGAAATTGAATCTGCAATTCAAAGATTGTCTCAAATGGCTAGAGCTGCGGGAATTCATTTGATTGTTGCAACACAAAGACCATCAGTTGATGTAATTACTGGAACAATCAAATCAAATTTTCCAACAAGAATAAGTTATAAAGTTGTAAACAAAATCAATAGTAGAACTATATTAGAAGATCAGGGCGCTGAGCAATTACTTGGTCAGGGCGATCTATTAATTACTATGCTGGGAGAGAGACTTCTCAGGGTTCATGGCCCATTCGTTAAGACCGAAGAAGTTCAGGCTGTAGTTGATCATCTAAAAACTCAAGGTGATCCAGAATATCTTCAATCAGTTACAATTGAAGAAGAGGAATCAGAAAACATTCAACTTGGATTTAGTGAAGGTGGGGATGAATTATATAACAAAGCTGTGTCAATCGTATGCAGAGAGAAAAAAGCATCAACTAGTTTTATTCAAAGGCACCTTCAAATTGGTTACAATAGAGCCGCAAGAATAATTGAAAGAATGGAATCAGAAGGTATTGTTAGTCCAGCCAATCATATTGGAAGAAGAGAGGTTCTTGTTGGAAAGGAAACATAAATTATTTTTTCTAGTATTAATATTTTTTCTTAATGCTTCTTGTGCAACTGTTAGTTCAGTTACGGCTATAGTCGGAAGCAAGTCAACTTCAACCAGAGGTTTTGCTGGATCAATGGAAGATACATACTTGATAACAAAAATAATTGGAAAAATTTCAACTCTTCAACTAAGTAATGTTGCAAATATTACCGTTTCAGTAAATTCTGGAAAGGTTCTATTAACAGGAAATATAAGTAATCAATCCAAAAGACTAGAATTAATAAAAAATGTATGGAAAGTAGACGGAGTTAAGAAAATTTTCAATGAAATACAAATTAATTCTGCTCCTTCATTTGCAGAAAGAGCGGAGGACTTGCTTTTTGAAACAAAAATAAAGAATAGGTTACTTTTTAAAAAGGGAATTTATAGCAACAATTACAGTGTTGATGTCGTTAGTGGTACTGTGTATGTAATGGGCGTAGCAACAAATCTTAATGAGAAAAATAACATTGATAATTTTTTAAAAGAAATGGATGATATTAAGGCTTTAGTAACAATAATTAGTATTCCTAAAAGTCCAGGGGTTAAGAATGACTAAATCAATCTCTTGTATTTTTCAAATGGACCCATTAAAAAATTTAAATTTTGAGACTGATTCAACAGTAGCATTAATTAGAAAAGCTATTGCGATGGGTATTGATGTTTGGTTCACAACTGCTAATACACTAAGTTTTATTGATAATCGTGCAAAAGTAATAGGTCAATTTGTTGAAAACACTGATCTTAAATTAGGCCCCAAAGAACAATTAAGCCTTGAAAAGTTCGATTATTATTTTATTAGACAGGACCCACCGTTTGACATGGATTATCTGACGAACTTATATATTTTGGAAATACATAACAAAGTTTCTAAAAAACCTTTCTTTGTTAACCATCCATCTTCGATAAAAAATTTCACTGAAAAAATATTCCCATTCTTTTTTGATGAACTTACGCCCTATTCTGTTATTAGTGCCGATATTAAAATTTTTGCTGAAATGGTTGATAAATTTGGAACAGTTGTATTGAAAACACTTTACAACAAGGGAGGAGAAGGTATTCACAAAGTTACTGATTTTAAAGAAAAAAGTATAAAATTATTTAAAGCCACAACAAATAATTTTAAGACACAAATTATTATTCAAGAATTCATAGGTGATGTCAAAAATGGGGATAAAAGAATCTTAATACTAAACGGTAAGCCAGAAGGTTTTGTGAACAGAATTCCTAGGTCTGGGCAATTCAAAGCTAATCTTCACCTAGGTGGAAGGGCTGAAAGAACAATGCTCACACAAAAAGAGAAAAAAATTTGTAATAAACTCTCATCAACCTTAATCAATCAAAAATTATTTTTTGTTGGTATTGATATAATAAATGAAAAATTAACGGAAATTAATGTAACTTCACCAACCGGAATTGTTCAAATTGAAAGTCTATACGGTGTTGATCTTTGCAAAGTTTTTTGGGAAAGAATTTTAAAAATCAGTTGATTTTATTGGATTTTCCATATCGGCTTGGAAATATGAGTTAACATTTCGGCATGCATTTTCTCTTCCTCTTTTGACGGAAAGACTAAAAGTGGGGTCCTTGCCATTTTTCTTGATTTCTCTAATTTTTTATTTTGTGTTGTTATAAAATGTAGCTCTTTTTGCCGGCCTCCAATAAGCTCAGTGAAAACACGAAGTAAAAGGAAACAATCAGTTAAAGCACCATGTTTTTCTCTACTTTCAAGACTGATATTGAATCTACGGCAAAGAGCGTTTAGGTTGTTCTTACTACCTGGAAATTTTTTTTTAGCCATTTCAAGGGTACAAATCGAAGTTTCTCTTACAATCTTTGATTTATTTTTTCTCTCCAGGGCACTATTGATCATGGATATATCGAATTGGGCATTATGAATCACTAAGGGTGAGCCACCTACAAATTCTATAAATTCACCTAATGATTCATCAAATGTTTTATATTTTTCAAGAAACTTGTTGTTTAGCCCATGGATTTCCTCAGCTTGTTCACTGATAATGATATCGCCAGGGTTATAATATCTGTGATATTTTTTCCCAGTATATGAATCATTTAGAAGTTCAAGGCAGGCAATTTCAATAATTCTATCGTTTCCATAATCTAACCCTGTTGTTTCTGTATCTAAAATTATTTTTCGCATTAAATGCCTGGTTTTATTTTGGTCTCCATTTTAATTTGTCAATAACCGGTTGGATTTGGTCAAGTGACTTATAAAAAATGGCCATATTTCCTGAATTATTATTTTTATGTGAAATGACGACTTTTAAACCAAGTAGACTTGTAAGTTCTTTCTCCAGGTATTCAATATTTGCATTATGACTGCTCTGAGTCTTGTTAGTTGTCTGTGTCCCTTTATCATTTAACCTTTTGAAATCATTTACTAGTTTTTCAGTTTGCCTAACATTTAATCCTGAATCAATAATTTTCTCAGTTATTTCCTTTGCATTCTCATCTGTGAGTGGTATTAAAGCTCTTGCATGACCAAAAGAAATGTCACCATTAACTATATATCTTTTGACAAATTTGGGTAGTGAAAGCAGTCTTAAAACATTAGCAATATGACTTCGACTTTTGCCAAGTTGAGAAGATAGTTTCTCTTGGGTATATTGAAATGTACTCATTAATGTCCTGTAACCTTCTGCTTCTTCCATGAGATTTAGATCAGATCTTTGAAGATTTTCAATCATTGCAACACCAAGTGCTGTCTCATCGTCAAACTCTCTAATTATTACTGGTACCTCATGTAATTTTGCTATTTGAGACGCTCGCCATCTCCTTTCCCCTGCTATTATTTCATAACTACTTGCTTTACTTGTTAATGGTCTTACTAAAATTGGCTGGAGGACACCATTAGCTTTTATAGATTCTGCCAATTCTTCTAACTCAGTTAAGTCAAAACTTCTCCTTGGCTGAAATTTTCCCGAGACTAGATTCTGAATTGGAAGAATTGACTGAGTGCTGGAATCTTTTGGTTTAAATTCCATTTTAGAATTGTTATTTTGCTTTCTCTTAATACTATTTTTTGTATGCGAAGGTCTTTGAATACTTTTACCTTTGAATTGTGTATGAATCTTACTTTTGATGACAGCAGCAAGTTCGTCGTCTTTTGATAGAAGGGATGACAGACCCATACCAAGCCTTTTCTTCTTTATTTTTTTTGTTTTTTCTGCTTTGACCATTTTTTCTCCTTTAAGTTTCGCTTAATCCACCAAAATTTCCTTTCCTTAGAACTTCAGCAGCCAGACTTACATATGCTTCCGATCCAATACAAGAATGATCGTATAACAGGATTGGTTTTCCGTGAGATGGGGACTCAGATATTTTAATATTTCTTGGAATTATTGTGTCATAAACTGCAGACCCCATTACTTCTCGGACATCTTCTTCAACTTGGAAGCTTAATTTATTTCTAGAATCGTACATAGTTAAAAGAATGCCATCAAGATCCAAAGAAGAATTTAATTCAGATTTAACTTGCTTTATAACTCTAAGAATTTGACTTAGCCCTTCTAATGCATAAAATTCACATTGAAGTGGGATTAGTACCTTATCTGATGCGGCTAAAGCATTAGTTGTCAAAAAACCCAATCCAGGTGGACAATCAACAATTATTGCAGAATATTGTTTTGGCAAAGCATCTATTGCAGATTTCAAAATAAATTCTTTTTCAATGTTTTCTGGTATTTCATATTCTGCGTTGGCAAGTGAAACTCTTGATGGAACTAAACCTAATCCATTTACCTCCGTGGACTTTATGGCATCAACCATATCTACTTTTTGAGTTAATACTTCATATGTACCGGGCTTTCTTCTGTCCGAGGGGATGGCAAAGCCTGTACTTGCATTTCCTTGTGGATCTAGGTCTACAACCAAGCAAGATTTGCCTGATATAGATAAAGCTGTGGCAAGATTAACAGCTGTGGTGGTTTTACCTACCCCACCTTTTTGATTTACTATTGAAAAAACCGTCCTCATAGTTTTTTGTGCAGATTAGTGATTACAATTGCAATTCCACCGGAATCATCTATTAACTTATTATTTTTAACAATATTAAACTCAAATTTCCACTTGTTTTTTAATTCCTTTATTTCATCTTGCCATGCAGCCCCTTTGTGAAGGATAATTTTTGTATCCTTTCCAACAAGATTTTTTATTGTCCTGAATATTTTTTTTAATGGAGACAAAGCCCTTGCAAGGACTATGTCTTGCTTTTCGTGTAAATTCTCTGCCCGATGATTAATTACTTTAAGATCTAAATTTAATTGCTTTTTTACTGATTCAAGAAAAAGACATTTTTTTTTGTTAGCTTCAATTAAAGATATATTTGATTTAATTCCGATTTCTTTCAAAAGCATTGAAATTATAACTCCTGGAAAACCAGCTCCACTGCCAACATCGCATATATTTGTTTTGTTTAGTTCCAACCCTTCCGAAAATTTAGCAATTATTGGAAGAATTTTTGCAGAATCTGCGAAATGCCTTATCCATATTTTGTCTACGGTACCTTTTCCTATTAGATTTATTTTTTTTTGACTACTAATAATCATCTCGTGATAATTTTCAAGTTTATTAAATGTTTCACGTGAAACATTATAAAGTTTTAAAAAAAGTTTTTTTTGGTCTTCAATTAACACATTATTTTCTTACAAACCTTAGGAGTATAGATGCTGCAGCTGGCGTCATGCCTGGAAGACGGCTTGCATCACCAATGTTTTTTGGCCTGTGTTTGTTAAGCAGTTCGATGGTTTCATTTGAAAGTCCCGAACACTGGCTAAAATCAACATCATGATTTAATAAAAGACCTTTTTGTTTTTTTAGTTCTTCGAGCTCCGCCAGTTGTTTCCCCAAATATCTTTGATAGAATGAATTGACTTTTATTTGTTTTTTGATTTTTTTGTTTAAACTTAGTTTTCGAAGCTCTGGCCAAACAGAGAGAATTAATTTCCAATCACAATCTTTGTAACCTAAAATTTCGTATGCAGATCTTTTTTTACCATCCTGATTGATTTTTAAACCAAAATTTGAATAGGTTTGGGGCGACGCCTTCAAATCTTTTAGTTTTTCTTCAGCCTTTTTAATGGTTTCTTTTTTTTTGTGCCAATCTCTTATTCTTCTTTTTTCGGCAGTTCCAAGCTCAATAGCCAGATCCGTAAGCCTTTCATCTGCGTTGTCGGCTCGAAGAAGCAAGCGGTATTCTGCCCTCGATGTAAACATTCTGTAGGGTTCAACCAAACCACCCCGAGAAATGTCTGATGTGAGGACCCCAAGATAAGCTTTAGATCTATCAATGATCACAACTGCTTTGTTTTGAATACGCCTTGCAGCATTAATTCCGGCAAGTAATCCCTGCGCAGCAGCTTCTTCGTAACCAGTGGTTCCATTGATTTGACCAGCTAAAAACAAACCTTTTATTCTCTTAGATTCGTAGTTTTCATATAACTCATTACTGTCAATGCAATCATATTCAACGGCATACCCAAACTGGCTTATTTCAGCTTTTTCAAGACCTAAAATAGATTTTATGAAAGTTTCTTGTGCACCCTTGGGAAGTGAAGTGGATATACCATTTGGGTAAACAATTCTTCCGTCTTCAGTTTCTGGTTCTAAAAATATTTGGTGGCTTTCTTTTTCAGCAAATCTTTTTACTTTGTCTTCAATTGATGGACAATATCTTGGCCCCTTCGACTTGATACTTCCATCGTAAAGTGGCGAGTATTTTAGATCTTTTTTAATTATTTTGTGTGTTTGAGAGTTGGTATGTGTTATATGACAAACCTTTTGTTCAGTCTGAATTCGCTTTGTTAAAAAAGAAAAAGGGGTTGGGACCTCATCTCCTTCTTGGACAATACATTTACTATAATCAATTGAGTTTCCTAGGATTCTTGGGGGTGTTCCAGTTTTTAACTTATAAGTTTTAAATTTTTTTTCTTTGAAATAATCTGCTAGCTTTAGAGAAGCATTAGATCCAATTCTACCAGCCTGCCAAGTCTGGGAGCCTTGGAATATTTTTCCTGAAAGAAATGTTCCAGTGGTAATTATAAGAGATTTACAAATAATTTTTCCATGATTTTTAGTCTGGACTCCATTAATTGCCTCACTGCCCTTTGGCCCCGTTGTTTCTATGTTAAGGGCTTCATCATAGATTAGGTCAATTTTTTCTTTTGAAAGAATTTTTCGAATGTTTATTTGGTATTTATTCCTATCTATTTGGGCCCTGGGTCCTTGAACTGCTTCACCTCTAGTTTTGTTTAACATTCTAAATTGTATCCCTGACTTGTCAGATGCTAACCCTATTACTCCACCCATAGCATCTATTTCTCTTATAAGATGACCTTTCCCTAGCCCTCCCATTGCAGGATTACAGGACATGACGCCAATGTCTTGACTAGAAAAAGTCAGTATACCTGTTCTGGCACCAATTCTAGATGCCATGACTGCAGCCTCTACACCAGCATGCCCCCCACCAATGATTAAAACATCAAATAACTTAATTTTTGTTCCACGTGAAACATTCATAACTATTTTCCTATGCAAAACCTTTTAAAAATTAATTCTAATTTTTCTTCAGGGTTATTTTTTCCATATAAATTGTCAAGCTTTTTTAATGCTTCATTCAGAAAATTACAGGCTATTTCGATGCTATCAAAAGATTCAAGTGCAGATTTAATATCTAAGCTTATTTTTTTTATTATATCAATTTGTCTTTTTTCTGAAAAATAACATCTTTCAGTGTTAAATGATTCGTTGTTTAGTAGCTCTTTATTTAAAAAATCATTTGTTTTTATTAATGTCTTTGAGTCATTTCTGCCTAATAAGCACGAAATTGTCAGGCTTTTATATTTTTTTAGTTCAGGAATCCTTTTTAGCCATATTTTAATTTTATTTTTAAAATCTTGGGTATCTAGTTTATTAAAAAGAACGACCATTTTTTTATTATTTAAATTATTTACTAATTTTATTAATATTTCAGAGTTTTCTCTAGAATATGAATCAGGTGATAAAACGAGTATAAGGTTGTCTGCTTGCTCAATTGAATCAATTGTTTTCTTTATTCCTTTTTTTTCTAATAATTTGTCAGTCTTTCCAAGGCCAGCAGAGTCAATTATAATTATTTTTTTCCCGAATAACTCGAGGTCTTGTAGACCTTGGTCTGTGGTTGTCCCCTTAATATTTGAAGTTATCATTCTATCTTCTTGACATAAAAAATTAAAAAGACTGGATTTTCCAGCGTTCGGTGGCCCAAAAATTAATATTTTTTGTCCAAATGCTATATGTTTTGCAGTTTCTCCATATTTGATAATGCTTTCAATTTCATTTAAAAGATCGGTCAATGATTTAGTTATATTCTCAGAATTATCTTGATTATGATCTTCTACAAAATCAATTTCCGCATCTAGTAGTGCAATATTTTGAATTAATGAATTTCTCCAGCGTTTGCAGATATTTTGGCTACTCCCAAATGTCTGTTTATTAGCAATTAATCTCTGAGCATTCGTTTCTGCTGTTATAAGACTTGCCAAACCCTCGTAGTGAATAATATCAGCCTTTAGATTTTTATAACCTCTCATTGAAAATTCTCCAGCTTCAGCAAAACGGGTTTCCTTGAATTCTGATAATACCTGAAGTAGCTTGTTAATGATTGCAATGCTCCCGTGGGATTGAATTTCAACTAAATCTTCGCCAGTGTAGGATTCTGGGGATTTGAAAAAAATTATTAACCCAGAGTCTATAATTTCTCCTTTGGGATCTTTAAGTATTGAAAAATAGGCAGTTCGGGGTTGAAATTTTCTTTTTCCTGATAATTTTTTAGCAATACTTAAGGCCTTTGGGCCTGAAATTCTAATGACCGCGATTGCTGACTGTCCTAAAGGAGTGGATAGAGCAAAAATTGTATCTCCAGTTTGGTTTTTCATAATATGAATAATATATATAAAAAATATTCAAAAAAAAGAAAACTTGTATTCCAAATGAATACAAAAAATCTTTGGTGGTGGATAACAAAATTCATAGTTACTGAATTGCCTAAGTATTAGGCATAACTCAGAACTGTATAATTATTAATTAATTATTGTAATTTAAATTTATTTTCTGGTATTATGTTAAAAAATTATTGGGATTCTTTTGAAAAAATTATATTTTTTATTACTTTTGGCGATATCCACTGTAGCCAAGGCAGAAACAAATTCTGGTGATACAGCCTGGATACTAAGTTCTTCGGCACTTGTCTTGTTTATGACACTCCCTGGATTAGCTCTATTTTATGCAGGCCTAGTTCAATCTAAAAATGTATTATCAGTACTAGCCCAAAATTTCGGAATTGCTTGTCTTGTGTCTGTTTTATGGGTTGTTGTAGGTTATTCACTGGCCTTCTCTCAAGGAACATCAGGGTTAATTGGGGATTTTTCAAAAATGTTTTTAAATAATATCGATAATTCAAGTTTAGTTGGAACTATACCCGAGATTTTGTTTGTTGTCTTTCAAATGACATTCTGCGTTATTACCCCTGCGTTAATAGTTGGAGCATATGTTGAAAGAATAAAATTCTCCGTTGTTTTGTTATTTTCATCTATCTGGTTGTTAATAGTTTATTGTCCTGTGGCCTATTGGGTATGGGGAGGTGGTTTTTTAGCTCAAATGGGTGTTAAAGACTTTGCGGGAGGAATAGTGGTCCATACTACCGCAGGAGTTGCTGCATTGGTTATTGCAATAGTTCTAGGCCCTAGAGTTGTATTCAGGAAAAACTCTGTTAGCCCCCCACATAGCCCAGTTATAACAATGATAGGTGCTTGCATGTTATGGGTTGGTTGGTTTGGCTTCAATGGAGGTTCGGCCTTGGCAGCAGATTCAACAGCATCAATGGCAGTTTTAGTTACACATATCGCTGCCTCATTGGGAGCATTGTCATGGATGATTATTGAGTGGATTAGATTTGGGAAGCCATCGCTTGTTGGAATGGTAACTGGAATGGTGGCTGGACTTGCTACCATAACACCGGCATCAGGTTTTGTTGGTATTGAGGGTGCTTTAATACTAGGCACTCTGGGAGGAGTTTTATGCTATTTTGCAGTCGATCTGATAAGGTTGAGACTAAAAATTGATGATAGCCTGGATGTTTTTGCAGTTCATGGTGTTGGAGGAATGCTTGGAACTATATTATGTGCATGGTTGATGAGTTCTGAAAAAGGTGGGGTAGGATTCGATGAAGGCCTTGTACTATTTGATCATTTAAAAATTCAGGCCTATGCAGTCTTAGTTGCAGTTATTTGGACAGCAATTGCATCCTATGTAATTCTTAGAGTAATCTCTTTATTTACAAGCCTCAGAGTTGGTAGTGAGGATGAAAGCAACGGGCTTGATAATACTCTTCATGGAGAAACCGGTTACAATAAGTAATAAAGTTGATTCTTTCATCATGATCAACCAGTTATTTTTATTCATTCATAATTCTTTAGTTACACTAACCTTTAAAAACAAAATTTCGTCAAAGTTTGAATGAGAGCAAGTTTTAGGGTATTATCCACAGGGTAAAGAAAATTATAGCTAACTTTTTTTTAATGCAAAATGTTAATAATATGAGGAAATTATTAAACAAATATTTGTGTTTTGATATTAATCAAAATTCAATTTTAAAATATCTATTCGTATTTATGCTTGTATATTGCAATGATGTTGTTTGTGTAGGACAAACCCCAAGTCAAGCTATTCCGGAAATTTTAAATGAACCCCTTAAGAAAAAGTACTTCACTCCAGATACTAGAAGAGTTTTACCAAATGCTAATGATTTGAATTTTTCTCAACAACCAGTTGCTGAGATAGAGATTACTGCTAATACTTTGGTTATTCTTGCTCCTGAGGAACTGCAAAATAAAATTAATTTTTCTAAATACCAAAATTTGATCGTAGGTAAGCCGAATAAAGTATTAGATTTTTATAATATTGCAAATGAGATAACAAAAGAATATAGAAATTCTGGGTTCCCACTTGTCAGAGTAATTGTGCCAAAGCAGGAGTTAAAACCAGATCAAGCTACACTTTTCTTAAAAGTAATTGACGGATTTATCGAAAAGGTAGATTTATCTAGAGTTCCTTCACTCCAAATGCTTAGAACCTATGCTTACCTTAAGCCGATTATTAAAAAAAAAACTATTACTGATAATCTTCTTGAAAGACAACTGGTTTTAGCCGGTAACTCTGCTGGCCTGACCCTAAAAAGTGGATTTACAAAGGGAGCTGATGAGGGAGGTGCTGTTTTAGTTATTGAGGCAGAACATAAATTATTGTCAGGAAGCATAACATTTAACAATTCACAAAGTGAAGTGTTAGGTAGACAGTTAGGGCAAGCAGTTATAACTTCTAACTCGCCACTAGGTCTTGGAGAGACAGTTTCTTTAATTGGCCTATCGCGACCAACTATTAAGGGGATGAAGGGCACCGGAAACTCTGTAACTCTTAGGGGCGGAGGAGTGGCCATCAATATACCAATTGGAAATAAAGGGTTAACAGCTGGAGGTTCTTATATTGAAAGTATGACGCGTCCTGGGGAGGATCTGGCTTCTCTTGGAATAGAATCAAATAACAAATCAGCATCATTTTCATTTTCATATCCTTTAGTTTTGAAAACAAATAAAATGTGGACAGCCAAGCTTGGTATTGATTGGTCAGATGAGATACAGCAAACCAATTTGAGTGGTGAAGACCAGGATTTGAGTCATGACAGATTAACTAGCCTCAGGCTGGGATTTACTTATTCTGGGTGTAATGCTAATGGAGGGTGTACCATCTTAGATGCAAAAATTTCACGGGGACTTGATATTGCATCAAGATCTGCAAGTGAGGTTGGTCTAGGAACTCCATTATCAAGAACTTCTGGTACCTCAACATTTAATCACGCTCAGTTAAATTTTGCTAACAATTTAATTATTTCAAATGACCTGTCACTTAAAGTAGTGGGAGGAGGTCAATACACAGATGATGGATTATTGAATTCTGAACAATCAACTATCATTGGTCCAGATAAGGTAAGTGCTTTTACCTCGGGTTCGATTTCAGGTGATAAAACTTGGTATGCAAGATGTCAATTGAATAAACAAGTGAATTTGTCAAACAAACTTTCTTTTTCACCTTATATTTATTCTGCAATGGGAGTGGCATACTTAAACAAGGCAACTGAGACGGAAAACAAGCAAACAGCAGGTAAGTCAATTGGTGTAGGTCTTGAATTTAACGGAGATGATAACTTTTTTTTTGATAAAAAAATATCAGGAAAAATTGAATATTCAAAAAACTGGGCAACTAAAAAGCTTGAGGATCTTTCAGATATAAGGCTAAACAATCAACATTTATTTGTATCGTTGGCAACGAATTTTTAATATAAATCATGGTTATAAGAAAAACAAAATTCTTCACAATTAAACTGGCAACTACCAGTATAATGACAATTATACCTATAATTTTTGCCGAAGCAGGAGAAATGCCGGAAGGCGCAAGTGTCCAGTCTGGACAAGTTAACATTACTGGTACTAATTCAAATTACATGGTGATTGATCAAGCAACTTCGAAATCAATCATTAACTGGAACAGTTTTTCAATTAACCCGCAAGGCCGCGTCGATTTTAATATGCCAACTTCAAGTTCTTCTTCTTTAAACAGAGTAACCGGTTCGACTCCATC
>MDTG01218630.1_pt1 | contig 22759 bp, 20 predicted proteins | sample 811421 | NCBI WGS metagenome assembly MDTG01 (sample SAMN05326645, study PRJNA326480) | marine metagenome | isolation source: seawater | place: Pacific Ocean: South East | collected 2011
ATATTCATATATAGAAAATTATTTTAACAAAAATGATTTAGAGTTAATGATATTAATTCGTATTGTCCCTGGAACTCCCTTCTTTTTACAAAATTTAATTCTAGCAGGGCTTGGAGCTCATAATAAAAAATTCTTTTATACTACTCTAATTGGTCTTGCCCCATGGTCATTTATTTTTGGAAGCATAGGTCAAGGTTTAGAAGAAATTTTTGTAAACAAAACTGAATTAAGCTTTTCTCTTATAGCACAGCCAGAATATTTAATACCAATAGGTTTTATTGTTTTTTTAATTGTTTTAATCCTTATATTCAAAAAAAAATTTAAATAAAAATATCTTAACTTTTGTAAGCTAAACAACACCAATATGGTGTATTTTCGGAAAATATTATTTTTTCAAAACCGTTATTTTCTAACATATTTCCAATCTCTTTTTTTGAAAACCTTTGTTCTAACCTTGTCCCAAATCGATCTAAAGCATCATTCCTTAAATGATAATAGGGTTTGTTTCTATAGTCAGAAAGAGGAACATTTGATGAATCTAAACCAATCTTATCTATAAAAAAAGCAAACTTGCTAAGAGGGAAGTAAATGAAAAAAGCAATGAATTCACAAATTATCTTTTTCAAACTTTGAGGTAAAACAGATATAATTTTTCTAAACAGATTTGAAACCTTCCATATAAATTTGAACCATATTGGCTTGTTTTCAAAATTGTAATAAAAATAAATTAAAAATGGAGCACCTTTTTTTAATAATTTAGAGCAATCAGCAATTGCCTTTTCTGTATTAGGTATGTGGTGAAGAACGCCAAGACAGTAACCAAAATCTTGACTATCACTTTTAATAGAACAATTCTCTGTAGTTTCTTTAAAATAATTTACATTTTTAAATAAATTTAGATTATTTTTTGCTACATTTATAGCTTCGCTCGGTTCTATACAATTTAGCAAACCCACTCTTGGAGCAACAAACTGTGCCCATCTACCCGAACCACAGCCCATATCAAAGCCCTCAGAGTTGCTATTTATAATATTCCATGGAAAGATTTTAAAATATTGTTGATAATTTTCGTAGAGCTTGTCTTTGTTAGCTTTGTTGTAACTATATTTAACCCATTCTTCACCAAATTCTTTTATTACTCTCTCATCTTTGTTCATCTAGGAAGATATATATGACTATTTTATAAAATTCATCAATCAATTATGTTTATAAGCACATTAGATTTCTCAGAAAAATAACCAATATTATTAGGTTGAAATTTATTTATGTTATAAAAGTCTTGTTCAAAAGAATCTTTTTTACCTTTATCTATAATAATAATTAAGGGACCATTTGTTTGAGGATCAAATAATATGTTTATTAATTTATTAAAATTTTTATTTGAAATAAATTCAATAGTTGAGTCAAAATTATCTTTAAAACCTGTACTTTTATGACTATGAAGTAAATTTAAATTGTTATTTATTAGAATATTTTGCTTTAAACTAATATTAGCTGTTAATTTAGATGACTTAGAAATATCTGATAAATGTGAACCCAAACCAAAACCACTTACATCTGTCATTACCCTGCAATTATTTTTTCTAGCAGACTCTGCAGAAAGATAATTACTTAGTGTCAAATAGTAAATAATCTTTTTAAAATCCTCTGACGAGAGATGGTTTGAATTTTCCATATATGCAGATAACAAATACCCAGTTCCTAGAGGTTTAGTTAGATAAATAAGATCACCACAATTTGCAAAATTTTTTCCAGTTTCTACTAATTGTTCACCATTCATGTTAATGGTTATCCCAGGTTCATTGCTATGATAACTATGACCTGCCTCAAAAGTTGAATGATATTTATTTGACTCAAAAAAAATTCCGTTCATAAAATAATTAAGAAAAAAACTTTCTACATAGTCCTCTGAAAAAGGAACCGCTAAGGACACACTTAAACTTTTTACTCTTCCACCTGCAGACAGAATATCATTTTGGCTGTGCAAATAACTAATTCTCCCAAAATCATATGGGTTAAATGAGTTAAAATGCTTAATATGATCAATAGTTTGTAAAATAGTTTTTGAATTCATTATAATCTTTGAAGAGTCTGATAAATTTGTGCTTAGTTTTTCTTTTTTTAAAAAATTTATAAGATTTTTCTTTGAAACTTTTGATCCACACCCCTGACAATACATTTTTATTTTTTTTGATTTGTATAATTGAAGTGTTTTCTTTTTCATTAATATTTTATTTGTAAATTTAAATTTATTTATAAAATTTTTATCTATTAAAACTTTAAGCTTCCAACACAAACGGCTATGTAATGACAAAGAGAAATAATTTAATAAGGCATAGTCAGGATATGTACCTATTAAATATAACCAGTTTTTTTGTGGCTTAAAATTAAGTAGAGGTTTATTGAATAATTTTAAAAAAATATTTTCTTTTAATATTTCTCCTTGGCGGACTGCCATGACGCCTGATTTTGTTCTAATAGTATTTTGCACATTACAAGCATCTCCTGTTACAAAAATATTTTTATTGCTGATAGATAATAAATTTTTATCAACGGTAATAAATCCATCTTCACCTTTACTCAATCTACTCTCCAATAGCCACTCAGGTAAGCTGGCCCCCGTTGAAAGTAAATTTAAATCACTTTTTATCTTCTCACCGTTTTTGAATTCTACATAATCTTTGGAAATAGAAGTAACTTGAGTTGTATATTGTTTTATCCCTAAATCATTTGCAATTTTTAAAAGTTCTTTTTTAGTTTTACTATTTAAGTTTTTCTCAGCTAAAATACTTTTGCCTAAAATTACTATATTAATATTATTCTCGTATCTTCTAACCAAACTAAAAGCTATTTCGAATGAAGCAACACCTCCACCAATAATAGTAATTTTATTTTTCTTTAACTTTAAAACTTTATCAATTTGTTCAATTTTTTTTATTAAAAGACTAATAGGTTTTACAGAAATACACTTTGAATCATTTTCTATTTTAATACCTTTAGTGTTTGAGATGGAACCTGTATTTATTGATAACAAATCATAATTCAATGACGGGTTATTTTTTAATTCTAATTTCTGATTATTTGATTCGAGTCTTATCACTTTATCTTTAATAAATGTTGCTCCTGCATTTAAACAAAGTTTTTGGAGATCAATAGTCACTTCTTTTTTGCTAAAATCATTGTGAATATAACCTGGAGTCATTCCAGAATATGTAGCTTCAAAATTTTCACTTATCAAAATGGTATTTAGACCTTTGATTTCGGTCATACTTAATTTTTTTAGAACCTGAACATTTGCATGCCCACCTCCTATTAAAACCAATTGTTTTAAGAAACTAGACTCAAACAAATTTAACTGACCAACTTAAAAAAAATGCTGTATTTAAATAATAATAAATCAAATAAGTATAAGTTTGTGCAATTTTGCATAAATGAATAATCATTTAATTTCCTCTAAATTTCAATATTTTTCATCAATTTCAGTAATTTTCCTTGAAACTTCAAATATATTTACCATTTACTTAATAAGCTTAGCACTCTATAAAAGTGACTGCTAAAAATTAAATTTTATAAAGAGGTAAAAAAATGAATTTAAAACCCTTACACGATCGAGTCTTGGTACAAAGAGTTGAGCAAGAGGATCGTACAAAAGGTGGTATCATTATTCCTGATACCGCTCAAGAGAAGCCAATGGAAGGAAAAGTTGTTTCTGTAGGTGGAGGTGCTAGAAATGAAAACGGACAAGTAGTAGCCTTAGATGTAAAAAAAGGTGATCGAATATTGTTTGGAAAATGGTCTGGTACAGAAGTTAAGATTGATGGTAAAGAACTCTTGATTATGAAGGAGTCAGACATCATGGGAATTATAGAGAAATAATTGAAAGGAATCTTATAAATGTCAGCAAAATTAATTCAATTTGGCACAGACGCTAGAGCAAAAATGTTAAAAGGCATAAATATACTAGCAGATGCTGTCAAAGTAACGTTAGGACCTAAGGGAAGAAATGTTGTTATTGACAAATCTTTTGGCTCACCACGAACAACAAAAGATGGTGTTACAGTAGCAAAAGAAATCGAGTTAGCAGATAAATTTGAAAATATGGGCGCTCAAATGATAAAAGAAGTAGCTAATAAAACTAATGACTCAGCTGGTGACGGAACGACAACATCGACTGTATTATGTCAGGCTTTAGCCACAGAGGGAATGAAAGCTGTAGCTGCTGGATTGAACCCAATGGATTTAAAAAGAGGTATGGATGCCGCTACAGATGCTATTATCTCTGAACTCCAAAAGAGCTCCAAAATTGTAAAATCAGATAAAGAAGTCCAACAAGTTGGAACCATTGCTTCAAATGGCGATGGTGAAGTTGGAGGAATGATATCTGAAGCGATGCAAAAAGTTGGAAAAGAGGGTGTTATAACAGTTGAAGAAGCTAAAAGCTTGGATACAGAATTAGATGTAGTAGAGGGAATGATGTTTGATCGAGGTTATTTGAGCCCTTATTTTGTTACCAATGCTGACAAAATGAAGGCGGAAATGGAAGATTGTTTGATTCTTTTACACGAAAAGAAATTAGCGAGTCTTCAACCAATGTTACCATTATTAGAGTCAGTTGTTCAGTCAACAAAACCATTACTAATTATCTCGGAAGATGTTGAAGGGGAGGCTTTAGCAACTTTAGTTGTTAATAAACTCAGAGGTGGATTGAAAATTGCAGCAGTTAAAGCTCCAGGTTTTGGAGATAGAAGAAAGGCAATGCTAGAAGACATCGCTATATTAACAGGTGGTCAAGTTATCAGTGAAGATTTAGGTATTAAGCTAGAGTCTGTCACAATGGACATGTTAGGCAATGCTAAAAGAGTTGTTGTAGATAAAGAGAACTCGACAATCGTTGGTGGAGCAGGAAAGAAAAAAGATATTGAGGCTAGATGCGATCAAATTAGAAAGCAAATTGAAGAAACAACTTCTGATTATGACAAAGAAAAGCTTCAAGAAAGACTTGCAAAACTTGCTGGAGGTGTAGCTGTTATTAAAGTTGGAGGTGCATCTGAAGTTGAAGTTAAAGAAAAGAAAGACAGGGTAGAAGATGCAATGCACGCTACTAGAGCCGCTGTGGAAGAGGGTATCTTACCTGGTGGTGGAACAGCACTTCTTTATGCTACGAGTGTTCTTAAAAACCTAAAAGTAGAAAATGATGATCAAAGATACGGTGTTGATATTGTTAGAAAAGCTTTATCTGCCCCTCTAAAGCAAATAGCTCAGAATTCTGGTTTTGATGGCGCCGTTATTGCTGGTAAGATACTAGAGAGTAAAGATAATTCACATGGTTTTGATGCACAATCTGGTAAATTTTGTGACTTAGTTAAGGCCGGCATCGTGGATCCAACTAAAGTTGTCAGGACTGCACTAATAGATGCAGTTTCAGTTGCAGCTTTACTGACAACAACAGAGGCTATGATCACAGATAAACCTGAGGATAAATCATCAGCCCCTGCCATGCCTGATATGGGTGGTATGGGTGGAATGGGTGGTGGAATGCCCGGTATGATGTAATAATAAAAAATTATAAATTAAAAAGCCGCTTTATGCGGCTTTTTTTTTAATTTAATATAAAACATAAATACATGAATATTTTTCATAATTTTTATAATCAGATTTTAGAAGTTTTTAAAAATGGGGTTCTAGGATTGAGTCTTGGTAACTTATTTATCTTATTAATTTCGATACTATTTGCTCTTTTCCTAAGAGGAATTATTGCAAATATAATAGTAAATAAATTAAAAACTATTGTAAAAAAAACCGGTAACAAAGTTGATGATAAGTTATTCGAAGCTTTAATTCCCCCATTTAAATTACTGCCAATTGTAATTGTTTTTTTGACTATAACTCTCTATTTTGAGGCTAACTCAACATTAGGTTTATATTTTCAAAAAATAAACAATACATTGGCAACAATCTTTGTATTTTGGTTAATTCATCAATCTCTTATTCCTTTTTCACATTTTTTTCAAAAATTAGAGAGTATTTTATCTAAAGCCTTAACTCAATGGATATTGAGATCATTAAGATACCTAATAATTTTCTTGGGTATAGTAGCTGTTTTAGAGGTTTGGGGAATAAAAATAGGACCTGTTATTGCAGGGTTAGGCTTGTTTGGTGTTGCAGTCGCTTTAGGAGCACAAGATTTATTTAAAAATTTAATATCAGGAATTATGATATTACTTGAAAAAAGATTTCAAATCGGTGATGTAATAAGCGTGCCGGGGCAAACAGAGGGAACCGTAGAACATATTGGTTTTAGATCAACATTAATTAGAGAATTTGACTCAAGCCCTATAACAATACCAAATTATATTTTTGCTGAAGCTCCAATAATAAATTTTTCAAATAGAAATCATAGAAGAATAAAATGGACTTTAGGATTAGAGTATTCTACTTCTATTGATCAATTAAAGTCTATAACAGAAGCTTTAAAAAATTACATTAGTAGAAATGATAAATTTATTGTTAATGATAATTACAAATGTTTTGTAAGAATTGAAAAGTTTAATGATAGCTCAATAGACTTATTGTTAATTTGTTTCACAAAAACAAATAACTGGGACGAGTACTTAAAAATTAAAGAAGATCTTGCATTAAAGATTAAAACAATTGTAGAGAAAGAGAATTCTGCTTCTTTTGCATTTCCTTCAAGAACTATTTACAGCGCTAAATAATAAGTTTTGAACTTTTTAAAAGTTTCTCTCTAAAAAGAAAATACATTATAAAGAATATTACAAATATTAAAAAAGAGAAATTAGGAACAAAAATATTAATAATAATACCAAGAATTACAAAAATTAGGTTTAAAATTAAAATTATAACTAGAGTTAGTTTACTTGATTTTATTAAATCCATGACTAAATAATGAAAATGATCTTTACCAGATGAAAAAATACTTTTTTTTCTAATTAATCTTGAGAGCGTTGTAGCTAAAAATTCAAAGCTAATATATGCTAATAACCAAATTATCATGCCGTCATTTATTCTTAAATCAAAACTTATATGTTTAGAAAAGTAGATACAAAAAACAGATAATAGAAATCCCAAAAGAGTACTACCATTATCTCCTAAAAATACTTTTGGTAATTTGAAAAAACTAAAGTTAAATAATAAAAAAATTATTACTGGTATTAAAGTGTATGCTAAATATTCTGTCCTAAATACAAAAATAAAATAACTAAATATTGAGATGAACATTAAACCACATAACCCATCAATTCCATCAATATAATTGAATGAGTTAATAACATAAATAATTGCTATTATTGTTATTAGTTCACTGTATCCACCTAAGCTTATGGTAATGTTCTCAGTTATTATTATATTATCAATATAAAGACCAGTTTTATATAAAAAGTATGTAATAATTCCAATTTGCACAAAAATTCTTATGAATGGATCAATATTAAATTTATCATCAATTAGTCCTAAAATTGCAACATAAGATCCAAAGAGAAAAATATTTATAATATCATTAGGTAAGTTCAATTTATAAATCATAATCATATAAGATACGAAAATGGATACACCACCTACACAAACAATATTAATTTTATGAATTTTTCTTTGAATGTTTGGATTATCAATAATCCTTAATTCCTTTCCAATATAATATGTTATGATATTGATTAAAAATACAACTCCAGTATAAACAATTAAATCAAAGTACATTTATATTTTTAATTTATGCATTTAAATTACATTTTCTTCAATAAATTATTTAGTTCTCTCGCTATTTTAATTCCTTTAAGCCTTATTACAGGAGGTTTTATACCAGACCTTTTTTTGTCTCTTATAGCTATTTACTTTTTGATTAAGTGTATTCACTTAAATTATTGGAAATTATTTACAGATAAATTAATTTTTTTATTTCTAACATTTATTATAGTTATTTCCTTTAATTCTCTATTTTCTAGTAATCCATTTATAAGTTTTTTTACTTCTATAGTCTATATAAGGTATTTATTTTTTTCACTAGCAATTGCACATTTTGTAAAATATGAAAAAAATTTTATAAAGCATTTGCTTATTAGCACAGCTCTATGTTTAATTATTATTGTACCGGATAGTTACTTTCAATTTATAACTGGTAAGAATATATTAGGATGGACTTCTTATTCTGTGGATAGGTTATCAAGTTTTTTTAAAGATGAATTAATAGTTGGTAACTATATATCAAAAATATTCATGTTAATGACTATCCTGCTTATTCATCAAAATTATAGTAACAATATTCTAAAATTATTGAATATAGTTCTTTTGCTTGTAGTAAATTTTATTGTTTTTGCTTCGGGTGAAAGAGCAGCCTTCTTCCATATATTTTGTTTTACAATTATGTTGATGATATTTTCTTACAATAATTTTTTTTATTTTAAAAAAGTTTTTATAATTTTCTTCCTGATTTGCGTTTCTATTTTAACATTTTCCTTTGATACAAGTGTAAAAAATAGAATGATCGATCATACAATTAATCAGATTAATAATAAATCTATACCATTTCTCCCATACTCTAAACATCATGAGGAGCATTATCTCTCAGCTATGAAAATGTTTATTGATAAACCATTAATTGGTCAAGGATCTGGGCTATTTAGATATCTATGTCTCGAGGAAAAATTTTATAATAACAAACTTACTTGTTCTACTCATCCTCATAACATTTATATTCAATTATTGGCAGAAAACGGAATTATCGGAGCCATATTTTTAATTATATTCTATTTATTTTTAACAAAAATAATTTTAACAGGTGTGCTGCAAAAATATTTTTTTAAGAGTAAAGATGCTACTAATAGTAGGTATTTGATTTGTACTAGTGCTCTGTTTATGTTTTTTTGGCCTATAATTCCAACAATGGACTTTTTTAATCAATGGGAAAATATTCTTCATTTTTTAACGTTTGGTGTATTTTTATTTTATTTATTTGATAGAAAGATTGACAATTAACATGACTCTATTCAAAATATTTATAAGCAAGAATGTGTTTTTCATTAACTTTATCTATTGATAAATTATCTTTCGCATATGATATGCAATTTTGAGACATTTGATTTAATTCATCTTTTGAGAGTTTACTAAATTGATTAAATATTAGTGATAAGTTTTCTGAGTCTTTTTTTCTACAGATAAATCCATTTTTACCATTGTTTACTAATTCTCTGCAACCTCTTTGAAATGTGGTTATTATCGGCACACCTGAAGCAAGTGACTCAATCAAAACCTTTGGTACTCCCTCGCCATAATAAGTTGGTAATACAATAACAGATGCAATTTCAAATATCGTCTTCATACTATCTTGATGATCAAGATAAATAATATTTTCATCTATATGATCAATATACCTGATAAAATTCTTTTTTATTTTCCACTTTAATTCATCATTTATGAATTTACCAACAATTAAAAATTCAAAATCTTTTTTATTAATACAAAATTTTTCATTGAATTTTATTGCACCTTCAATGAAATTCATTATTCCTTTTTCTTTAATAAGTCTACTTGCATAAACAAATCTTTTTTTATTTGATGAAGGTTTATTATTAAAAATTTCATAATAGTAATTAATTTCTACGCCACTACCCTGCACCAAAACAAAATTATTATTTAATTCGAAATTTAAAAAACTATTCAATATTTTTAGATCTGATGTATTTTGAAAAATAAAGTAAGTATTTTTATTATTTTTTAAGCTGTAAATCATAATAAAAATTAATATTTTTGAAAAAAATTCTTTCTTATTAATTCTTTTAAAAAAACCAAGACCACTAAACGAACAAATTACCTTTTTATTAAATATTTTTGATATCATTGAGCCGTATAAAACTGGTTTGAAAGATATTAAATGATAAAGATCTGATTTTACAATTAACATTTTTAAAAGTAGATCAACAAAACAAAATAATTCAAAAAAAATATTTTTACCCCTTTGCCTTATAAAAAAATTAGTAATTTTGTGTTTGTAATTATTCTTCTTTAATGAACTATGCTTTGGGCAGATTATGTGTATTTTTTGTTTATTTTTTTCAACTAAATCTATTAGATTACTCCTGTGACTAAAGAAAAAGTTCAGATCATTTACAACAAATGTTATGCTTTTTATTTTTTTCATAATAATATATTTTCACGTATATTATTATGATATCTATATTAAGGAAGCCAATTTATTTTTTTTTTATTATATTTCTACTTTTAAATTCTTTATCTGTGTTTTATTATTATATAAAAGAAAATAGTTTTATAATTAGTAAAACTTATTCTCTAGATTACGATCTTCTAAACCTCGTGAATGAACTTGATGAAATGATATCTGCATCATCAAATAATTTTATATCCAGCAGAGGAATTACTGGCATCGATAAAATTGAACAACTATATTTTAAAATGTTAAATGCACAATCTATGATTGATACACAAAATCAATTTATTGCTTCTAAAATTGAGGTTCTAGATAATTCATTTAAATTAAGAGATTATGAAAATAGGTATATCTTGGTCAAATTTTCATCAAAATCAAAAATTAATCTTTTAAAATACATTGAAAATTTTGATACAAAAGTATCAAATATTTTTAAAGAAAATATTTCTAAAAAATTACTCTCTAAACAAATCTTCTTAAGTGTTCAAGAAAATTATGAGACAATTAAAAATATTTACACTGATCAAAATTCAAATAATTTTTATTTATTTAATCCTGAAAAATTAAAAGAAAAAATTGAAAATATTAAACTGACGAGTTCAAATACTTATAATATAGAAGAAACTAAAAGTATTAATCATTTACTTTTTTACTTAATGTTATCCTCTGTAATATCGATATTTTTAACAATAATTTTATTAGCTTATAATAAAAAATTTGAATGGTAAAAGTAGGGGTTCTTGGCCCTAAGGGTTTTGTGGGCAGTTCACTTGTAAATTATTTAAATAAAAAAAATAATTATAAAGTTTTTAGAATAGATAGAAATTTTTTAGAAAATAGATCTTTAAAATATAAGTTAGATTATCTATTTCATTGTGCTAATTCTGGAAATAAAAAAAAAGTAAATGAAAATTACCATGGTGACATTATAAATTCTCTGAATTTAATTAATAAGGTAAAAAAAAAATTATTATTTAAAAAACTAATTCTTATAAGTACAATTTCAGCAAGAATAGAAAATAATCCTTACGGATTTAATAGAAGAATAATTGAAGAGTACACTTCTAAATTCATTGATAATTCTCTAATAATTAGATTACCAGTATTACTTAATTTATTTCAAAAAAGAGGAATTTTATGGGATATTATCAACTCAAAAAATATTTATATTTCAAAAAAAAGTTTGGTTAATCCTATTTCAACCTTGCAAATGTCAAGACTAGTTCACTCAAAACTTAAACATAATGGAGTCATAGAGATAGGTTCAGACAAGTCTATTAGTCTTGAAAAAATTGCAGAAATCATTAAATCTAAATCATATTTTGAAGGTAAAAAAGTAAACCTTTTATCAAATAGACACTGCCAAAATGCAAAGTTAGATGATTTGATTAAAGACATTAAAAATTTTTAATAAACATATTAAGCATAAATATTAGTAACTGAAAGCCATCTTGAAATTCTCTCACTTTTTTTTGCCCTTTAAACCTTTTTCGTTCATGCGAGGAAACATCTGTATATTTTGATTTATTCATAGCATTTTTTATCGGTAATTCTAAGGCTAGGTTAAACTTCTTAGATGTTAAATTGAGAGATATAAATTTTTGTCTATTAAACATTACATATGAATAGAGAATATCAGTAATTTTTACATTAAATAGTATGTTGCCCATAAGGGTAAAAATTTTATTTCCGACATAAGTTAAAATTGTGTCATCATCGCTTGATCCATTTTTTTTATATCTAGAGCAGTAAACAAAATCATATTCAAAAATTTGCCCATACATATCTTTTAAACTTGATGGAAGAAAAGATCCATCCGCATTAAATATACAACAAAATTTAGTACTAGATTTTTCAACACCATATCTTACAGCTCCTGAATAAGAGGGATATTTTGATACTATAAAATTTATATTCTTAAATAAATTTTCTTTTGAATATTTACTTTGAAACGTATTATCATCTACATCATCAACAACAATAAGAATTTTGAGATTTTTATCAAAATGTATAATCTCGTCTAAGACTATATCTATGGACTCTATTTCATTTTTTGCTGGAATAATTAATGTTAAATCATTCATAGTGATTTAATTCACTATCAATCATTTCATCAATAAGTTTATTTAGAGAAATTGTTGGTTTCCATTTCAGCAATTTATTAGCCTTAGTAAAATCTCCTTTTAAATAATTAACATCAGTTGGTCGAAAATATTTTTTACTTACTTTAATTAAAATTTGATTTTTAGACAAATGATTAAGTTCTTTTTTTACTTTATTTATGTAACCAATTTCTTTATACCCTTTAAATTTAAACAACAATTCTATACCTAATTTTTGAAAAACAATTTTTGTAAACTGTCTTACAGACATTGTATTGCCACTACTAATAACAAAATCATCAGGAGTTTTATAATTTATAATTTTATGCATAGCCCTGCAGTAATCATCAGCGTGTCCCCAATCTCTTTTAGCATCAAGATTACCTAGTATTAAATTTTTTTGTTTATTCTGAATTATTTGAACAGCAGCTCTTACAATCTTTCTAGTTACAAATGTCTCACCTCTATACGGACTTTCATGATTAAATAGGATTCCATTTGAAGCAAAAATTCCATAAGAATCTCTATAAATTTTTGTTATCCAATAAGCATAAGCTTTTGAGGCAGCATATGGACTAGCGGGTGCTATTTCAGTTTTTTCGTTTTGAAATTTTTTAGAAGAGTTACCAAAAATTTCAGATGATGAGGCTTGATAAAACCTGGTTTTTTTTAAATTATTAATTCTAATTGCCTCTAAAATTCTCAATGTTCCAAGAGCATTTACATCAGTGGTATACTCGGGTATATCAAAACTTGTCTTTACATGACTCATGGCTGCTAAATTAAAAATATAATCAACTTTATATTTACAGATAACATCATTTAAGAAAAATGGATCAGACATGTCTCCTTGAAGAATTATAAAAAATTTATTCTGTAGAAGGCTATCTATTCTAGCGGTGGCATTTATCAAGGAATTTCTTCGTTTTACTCCATATACTTTGTGCCCTTTTGATAATAAATATTTTGAGAGATAATAACCATCTTGACCTGTTACACCTGTAATTAAAGATTTTTTCATTTTACAATAGGATCAACTCTGAAAGTGTCATTTTCATAGTCTTTTCCACCTCTTAAACCTGATGCAAAAACAATAAAGTGATTCTCTTGGTCAATTTTTAAAGCATGTATTTCAAGAGGAGGTGTAGTTATTAGATCGTTTTCATTAGCCACTAAAAATTTTGGTTCCTGATCTAATTCATTTAGATCTTTATACCAGTACTCCAAACTACCTTTAGTTATCAAGATATGCTGGGTTGTATGTTTATGATAGTGATTCCCTCTGATACATTTAGAAAAGGATTTTATGTATGCTACATGATCAATTTTATCTTGATAAAAAATATCTGAGATTGTTCCTCTATCATCCTTAAAGTCTGGTTTAATCTTCGTTAATTTCATAAAAAATTTAAATTCCTATTAAGTTTATTGAGTTTTTGTTTAATTATTTTTTGCATGTTCCAAATTAAAATCATTACATAAGCTTTTTTTTCGTATCTTAGGCAATTATCATTTTTGATTTCTATTCTGCTCATAGGAGTTAATTTACCGATTTTGCTTTTTGAGGTATCAGTAATATAATTGACAAGTTTATAATCCAACATGTGATAATTTATAAAAGTATTTGATTTAGCGGCTGCTCCAATAAATATTATTTTATTTCCTTGCATTTTTAATTTAATTACTTTGTTAACGAGTTTATTTCTCTTTCTAAGTATATCATTTGTAAACAAGATATATTTTTTTATATCAAATAAACCATATTTTTTTTCTGAATTTATTAATTCTTTGAATTTATATTTATTATTTAAGTAGCCTCTTGATGCAACAACTCGCAAAGATTTACCATGATAATTCTCTATAGATATATGATCAATTTTGAAATTTTTTAATTTTAATAAATTAAATATTGATGTAACTGTAAAGTAAGTTACATGTTCATGATAAATTTGATCATACCTATAATTTTTAATTGTATCCATCCAGTAAGGAACTTCGAAAATAAATTTCCCTTTTTTATCTAAAATTTTTGAAATATTTTCTAAACAATCACTTGGATTGTTCATATGATTAAAAACATTATTGGCTACAATTAAATTGAATTTGATTTTCTTTTTTTTAAAAAAACTAACTATATTTCTATCAAATAAATTATGAAAAACATTTAATTTATATTTTTTTTTTGAATAATTTACCATTTGCTCAGATGCATCAAGACCATATAAATTTTTTGAAATTTTTAAATATTGTTTAAGTAAATAACTATCGTTACAACCTATCTCTAGAATATAGGAGTTATCATTTAAGTTACATAATTTTAGTGACTCTTTAAAAAAATTATCCCAATGACTCTTTGAAAAATTAGAATTTGAAGATGTGTATGAGTACTCAAAGTTATTATATCTTTCAAAAGCATCAGTGACATATTTAAGTTGAATATTTTTACATTTTAAACAAATTGAGCAAATTAAAGGAAATAAATTTTCTAATTCATTTACACTTTTTTTTGGAATGAAAGTATCTGCAAATGGATGCCAACCAAGATTTATTATATCTTTAATATTCTCAGAGTTACAACAAAGGCATTGAGATCTTGTTTTCATTTTTCCTTAGGTAATAAATAGTTTTTTCTAAACCAGTATCTATATCAGTAAAATTTTTAAAATTTAAATACTTATTTAATAATTTAATATCAAAACTTTTTATAGGATCGCCATCTGTATAGTTTTTATTGTAAATTATCCTTCCTTGATAATTGTATTTCTTAGCTATTGTTTTAGCAAGATACCTAATACTTATACAATTTCCTGAGGCAACATTGAAAGTTAAGTTTGATAATTTTTTATTTAATAAAATTGTTTTATAAATAACTTTACACAAATCCTCTATATAAATCCAATCACGTTTAGGTTTACCTGAGCCCCATATCTCAACTTCTTTTAATTCACTGATTTTAGCTTTATGGAATTTTGCAATAAGACCTCCTAGTGCATGAGACCTTATTGGATTAAAATGATCATTTGGACCGTATACATTAGATGGAATTAAATTTATGAAGTTTAATAATTCCTCATCGGCATATGCCTTAGAAGCTGAAAACAACATTCTTCTAGATAGCCCATATTCGAACACGGAATCGTGAATTGGGCCATCAAAGATATTCTTTTCAAAAAATTTCTTAAAGTGATGTGGATATATACAATTAGCTAAAAGATTTATTAATGTTATTTTTTTATTTTTTATACTTTTAAGTAAATTTAGAGTAAGTAAATTATTTTCTTCAAAAATTTTTACTTTGTTATTAAGTCCCCATTGTATTCCTCCAACTACACCTAAACAATTTACTACAACATCTGGTTTACTATTACCTATAAGATTTTGAAAATTTTTTAAAGAAAGAAGATTTAATTTTTTTCTCCCAAAGTCTGTTTTGAATTTTAATTTTTTGCTTTTAAAGTATTTGCATAAACTTGAACCAATAAAACCTTTTGAGCCTATAATTAGTATTTTCATTTTAATAAGTATTTATTTAAACCGTATACTGTAATTATTGCAAATATTGGTTCAAGAGGTACCCTGAACCTTGAATTACCTACAAACATAAATAGCAAAGTTGATAATGCAAATATTAATAAATAAAAGACAAATATGAATTTATTTTCTTTAAATAGCACAATTAAGCCCCTAATAGTAAAAATTTTTAATAAAATACTAAAAAAAAGGCACGCGAAGAAAATAGTCTGACTAAAAAAATTAAACGATAATATGTTTTTTAAATATCCTCTATCTATTTTCTCTTTCCAAAAACTATTATTTTCACCGAAAAAAATTAATTTTAATTTTGATGATCCACCTGAAAAATAGGTGTTTATAAATGAGTAACTTAATGATTTGAACGTTTGAAATTTATCATATTTATAGATATTTTTCATACTTGAATTAAAAACTATATTAACACACTCTAATGATCTCAAGTGTTTCTTTTGAAAGCAATAATCTTTTTCAACTTCTCCTTTTTCATTTATTAAATCTAAATTTAAATTTAAAGCCTTTTGGTAAGCTTGATCGTCACTAATATTCTCACTTATTTTTATTAAATTTGATAGGTTATCAAGAGCATAATATCCTTTATTAGAAGTTATAAAAAATTCATTAAATTCGTATTTATTTCTAATCATCCAAGGGCTTGTTAAAAATATTATTAATATTAATGATAACAGATTAAAAGAAATTACCTTTTTGAAATTAATTTTTGTTAATAGTAAATTAAAATTAAATATTAAAAAGATCATTACTAGGTAATATTGACCAATAGGTCTAACATTTAAAGCTATTAACATAAAAAAAATTGCAAAAAAACTGTTTTTTAAATCGTTAGAATTATTTAAAAATTTCGTTGCATATATAGTTGATAGTATAAAAAAAAGGGTGAAAAAAATTTCTGATTGTGCAAAGTACGCATTAGAAAAAAAATTGGGGTTGGCCAAAATTAAAACAAATAAAAAAATTTTTTGTTTAGGTGTAAAATTTAAATCAACTTTTAAAGAAATAAATGCTATTAGAAATAAAAAAACTATTTGTATTACTTGTATTAAGATTTGATAGATATCTTGATCGAATAATTTATAAAAAATTGATATAAAAATTGAGTACAAAGGCGTATTGTTATGCATACTACGTCCATCTACATCAACAAAACTAAAATTCTCCGAAAAACTTATGGCTGGGCTTAAGTAGCTACTAGAGTCTGCACCTAGTGTGAATATTTGATTATCTATACTTTTAAATAATAAAATACCAAATAAGATAAAAAAAAATAACAATGTTAATACAAGGTATTTTATATTTGTTTTGACCATACTTTAATGTAGCATTAAAAATGTACACTTAAAATTCTATGTTTGTCTCAATATCTAGTGATTATAAAGAAAAGCCTGTTTATGAAAAAAAAATTCTTGGAAAATACCTTTTAAAAAATGAAGACTTTGAAAAAACTGAAATTTTACTTCTATGGAGAAAATTAGCTGATAAAGATTACTTAAGTAAATTCAAAAATCTAAAAGCAGTGGTAAGATATGGAACAGGCTACGATAATATAGATATTAGTTTCCTTAAGACTAATAGTATTAAATTATTTAATAACCCTGATTATTGCTTAGAGGAAGTTTCTGATACTGTTATTGCTCTGGTTTTATCAAGAATGAGAAGACTCAAACAATATGATGAAATTTCAAAGAATATTATGTCAAGTCCAAATAAATATCTTTTTAAAAATACAATTGACGATATTGAGAGAATTTCTGATAAAAATTTTGGTGTTTTAGGAGCTGGAAGTATTGGTCAAATGGTATTAAAAAAATCATCAGTTTTTTTTAAGAATATTGGTTTCTTTGATCCATATCTCAAAAAGAATAGAAATTTATTAAAATATAAAAATTTTAAAGATTTAAATGATTTCCTAAAATGGAGTGATGTTATTTCAATTAATGCTAATTTAAATTTATCTAATAGGCATATGATTAATAAAAAATTTATCAACTCTGTTAAAAAGAATGTCATTATTATAAATTTAGCAAGATTTGAATTTATTGAAAATATTGAACTAATATTTGATGCTTTAAAAAACAGAAAAATCGATTATTTTGCTATAGATTTAGAAATGAGAGATATTATAAAACAAAGAAATAAAATTTCGAATTTTATAAATTTATATCCAAATTATATATCTATTCATCCTCACTCATCATTCTATAGTAAACAATCGTATATTGCCATGAGATCCAATACGGCAGAAATTGCTTTAAAAATTATAAACAATAAAAAAATTAAAAGTAGGGTATTATGAGTAATAAATTCAAAGTCACAGGTCTGAGTAGTAGGTCTTTACTTCCAGAGAGCATTAACTTTAGTTTAAAATACTTTACTAAACCTTTTTGTGATCAAGAACCAAATGAATTTAAAAGATATGAAACTATTCACTTTAAATCAGAATATTGGAAAAGTTCAAAAATTTTTAACAAGTCTGGCAAAGTCTTATTTATTTCCGGTCCTGCAAGAAATGGAAATCATTTAATGATGTCATTGTGTGATGGACAAAAACAATTGGCCTCGCTTCCAGGCGAAGATTTCTTATTAAGAGAATTTTTATCTAGAGTTAAGGAGGATGAGGCTAAAGCTTTAAAATCACTTAGATCAAAAAATAATATTGATTATATTTTAAAAATGTCAGGGGCTTATTTTGATAAGTGGAAAAGGTTAGATTATTATATTAAAAGAAGTTTCAAGCCTAAGTTATGGTCAGGTCAGCAACCTATAAATAAATCTCATGTAACTGACTTTCAAGATTTACTTCCTCCAATAAAATATAAGGAATTTAAAAATTATTTAATCTCTAAAAATTATGAAATTAGAAACTCTGAGAGATTTTTTGATTTTTTTTTGATTTATTTGAAGGCCTTAAACATTCTCTCTGGAAGGAATGACGTTGAAGACCATCATTTATTCCCATATTTATATGCATATTCAGGATTGAGACGAGAATTATTTTATTTTTTTAAAAACACAACAAATGTTATTTGTTTAAGTCCGATACGAAGATTTGAGTCATTTTATTTTTCATATGCAAAATCTAGATATAAAACAACTGAAATACGTCAAGATATATATGATGAGCTTTGGGAGCATTGGAGACACAAAACTATTGATTATTTATTGTTAAAACAAAGGTATCCAAATAAAATACACTTTATAAAATACGAAGATATGGTTAACAGTCCAACAAATGTTTTAAAAAAAATCTCAAAAAAACTTGGATTGAAATATGAATTTTTCAATACAATGCCCACAACCCTTGGCTTGGTTAATAAGGGGAATTCTTCATTTGCTAAATCTGATAAAAAAAAAGGTCAAATTTATAAAGACTCTGTAAAAAATAAATTTCCAAAAAATATATTACCTAAAGAGTATTTTAGAATTTTATCAGTAGTACATAAACAATCTTTGTGAATTAAATTAAATGTGTTCTATTTCAGGTATAATTGATTACAAAAATAATAATTTTGATAAAGAATTGGTTGATTTTAAAAATCTTCTTTTTCATAGAGGGCCAGATCATCAAGTAATTATAAAAGATAAAAATTTTTTTTTATCTATGAATCGCTTAAAAATAATTGATTTATCTGATAACGCCAACCAACCTTTTAAATCAGAAGATTCAAACTTTGTTTTAATTTATAATGGTGAAATTTATAATTATAAAGAGTTAAAAAAAAATTATTTTTCTGATTATTCTTTTAAATCAAATGTTGATGGTGAAATTTTAATACCTCTTTTCAAAAAATTCGGTATAAGTTTTCTCTCAAAAATAAGAGGGATGTATTCAATTTTTTTATATGACAAAAAAAATGAAACTAGTTATTTAGTTAGAGATAGATTTGGTATAAAGCCCTTATATTACAATTTTGATAACAAACATAATAGACTTACTTTTGCGTCAGAAATAAAAGGAGTCTTTGCCAATAAAAAAATATCAAGAGAACCAAATTTTAAAGAAATTTATAGATATTTAGAAAAAGGAATGGTTAATGCGACACGCGAAACATGGTTTAAAGATATTTACCAAGTTTCACAAGGTTGTTTTTTAAAATACAAAAAAAACGAAGGTATTAATGAATTCAAATATTATGATTTAAAAGATAACATTGATGAAGATGTTGATAAAGATAAAACATTTTCCCTAAAAAAAAATTTAGAAAATATAGGAACTCTCTTTGAAAAGTCATTCATTGAACATAGCCAATTTGATGTAGGTGCAGGTTTTCATGTCTCTGGCGGGATAGACTCAGCTATTATGATGGCATTGGCTCACAAAAATAAAATGAAGGACTCAAAGGCTTTTACTTTTTCATTCAAAGACAAAATATTTAGTGAATTAGAGAATTCAATGAAAATTTCCAGCAAATTTAATTTCATACATCATTCTTCATATGTGGAAAATGAAGATATGCCTAATTTTTTAACAAATGTTTTAAAAAGGGAGTATGAGCCTTTTTCATCATTAAGAATTTTAAGCCAACACCACTTATATGAAAAGTTTAAAGACAATGGTATCAAAGTAATATTTGATGGATCTGGAGGAGATGAAATTGGAGCTGGTTATAATTATTATCTATCTCCGTGGCTTATGGATAACTTTGAGAATTCACCATCAAATAAATTGATGGACAGATATATACATCTTACAAGCAAAAGTAAAAACTTTGATAATAATGAAATTTCAAAAAAAATATTGGGCAATTTTATTCATTTTAACGTACTTGGTAAAACAACAGTAGATGGGAGCGTATATGAAAAATCTAACACTGTTAATAATGATTTTAAGATAACAAATTCAGAGGCTAATTTATATCTTGATTACCCTTTTAAAAGCTATCTTAGAAACGCTCAATATAATGATATTTATTCATTTAAACTCCCAAGGTGTCTAAGATACACGGATCGTGCTTCAATGCACTCAAGTGTCGAGGCAAGAGTCCCTTTTCTTGATCATAGACTTGTAGAAGCATGCATAAATGTGCCCTCACTGTACAAAATATTGAACTCAAATTTAAGATTTATTTTAAAGAAACCCTTTGAAAAAATCTTAGGAAAAGAGATTGTATATAAAAATAAAAATACTTTAGCAGACCCACAAAAGAGATGGCTTAGAACAACTTTAAAACCACTGATTCAAGATCTTTTCTTATCCAGTGATATAAAAACAAATATGATTTTTGATCAATCATCTGTGAAAAAATTAATTGAAAATTTTTATAAATCCGATGAAAGAGTAAATTCTTTTTTCTTTACTCAAATCTTACTCACTGAATTATGGTTTAGGGAAGTATTATGACAAAAATATTTATCAAATTAAGAAGAGTTGTATTAAGATTCTATATTTATTTTGTAAAGTTTCTTTTAAAAGATTTTTTATTAAAGGTTTTTTTGTTTTTAAGTATAAAAAAAAGATACAAAGACTATGTATATTATAATTTCATAGATAATAATGATAAAATTTATAAACTTAAAAATTCAAATAATAAAACTTTATTTTTTTTTAGTAGGAGTTTGATGACTGAAAAAAGATATGAAACATTTTTTACAAAAGAACCTGATACCATTGAGTGGATTAATAACTTTAGAGAGAACTCTATATTTTATATAGGAGCTAATGTAGGTATTTACTCAATATATGCATCTTCATTAACGAGGAATATAAATGTTGTTGCTTTTGAGCCCTCAGTTTTTAACATTGAAATTTTATCAAAGAATATTTTTATTAATAATATGCATGAAAATATAAGCATTTTTCCATTAGCTCTTGATATAAAAAAGAGTCAAAATCAGTTTAATATGAGCAGTATTGAGCCTGGAGGAGCCTTGTCAGGTTTTGGTACAGATCTTGATGAGTATAATAACAAGAGAAATATTGAATTTAAATATAAAACGTTCTCTATGAACCTAGACAATTTTATTTTAGATTATAATTTGAACTTACCAAATTATATAAAAATTGATGTTGACGGTTTAGAGCTTAATATTTTAAAAGGCGCTACTGCGATACTAAAAATAAAAAACTATATTCTATATTAATTGAAAACAGTAATCCGTTATCTAATATTTCTAATTTTTTAAAAGATAATAATTTTATTTTAAGATCTCAACATAAGAATAATCAAATCTGGGAAAAAACTAATTAATACTATTACTTGAATAAATATATCTCATAACAGATCTTTCACTCTTAGAACAATTAGAACCTCTATGAAAACACCTATCATCGAATATAACCAGTCCACCTTTTTTTGATTGCACATCATATTGATCTGTATCATTTTTATTAAATATAAATCCGGTGTTTGATATGAAATCATTATATTGCTGGGTTCCTATTATATTAATTAATTTGTCTTTGACATCTGAACTATCAATATATTTACAAAATTGTTGTAAAGACCAATGGGGTTTATATTCAATTTTTTTATCGTAAAGAAGACTAGCGACTGCAGAGGATACCTTTTGACTACTAGGTAATATAGCCAATGATCCATTCTTATATTCAACATCTGTTAAATAAAGAAAAAATCTTAATTTATAAAAATTAGGGTGGTGGAATTTTTTTACAACTTTTTCAGAACCACTGTATGAAATATCATTATGCCAATTGATAATGGGTTCTGCGCTTATTGATGAACTATAGTAATCAATTCTTTTTAAATAATGATCCTTGAAGATATTAGAAGAAATTTCTGAAAAAAAATTATTTTCTTTAGAAAAAATAATTTGACTAGATTTAAGCAATTTTTTTAATTTGAAATTAATTAAATCCTTAAGTAATAATTTCTTCCCCTCATAGAATACAGTTGCTTTATCTTTACCGACTTCAGAGTTCAATTTTTTTATAGAATTCAGTAAGGCATTAACTTTAAACTCTGATATAAAA
>MDTG01243253.1_pt1 | contig 22759 bp, 21 predicted proteins | sample 811421 | NCBI WGS metagenome assembly MDTG01 (sample SAMN05326645, study PRJNA326480) | marine metagenome | isolation source: seawater | place: Pacific Ocean: South East | collected 2011
GGTTCGAGTCCGTGTGAGGGCACCATTATAAAAAAAATTATTTAATAAAACTCTCACTAAATGATTTATATAATTTAGCTTTTTTGATTTTTATATTTTTAAAAGTTTTGTTTATTTTTAAAAGGCTTTTAATCCACCATACACAATCTTTAAAACCAACCATGTCCCTGAACAAAACTGTAGAAGAAAGTCTTGGATTTATATCAAAAATAATTATTCTATTACCAATTTTTTTAAATTGAATATTTATACAACCATTTAAATTAATTTTATTAGCGATTGACATTATTTTATTTTCTAAAGTTTTATTTTTAATAGTTTCTGCATAATAAGTATGCCCTAAAACATGAATTTTTCTTTTGAAAATTAAAACTTTTTTTATAGAATTAATTCTAATAACGGCAGAAGTAAATTCATCATATTTATCATGAAGATATTCTTGAATGATATAATCATTTTTGAGATTAATTTTTTTAAGTTCTTTTAAATTATTTATTTTATTATAATTTTTATTTCCTGAACCAATATTTTTTTTTAAAAAAATCGGAAATAAAATCTTTTTTTTTAAAATTGATTTATCTAATTTATAGCAAAATTTTAATGAAAAATTAGGAAAATTTTTTTCTAAAAAAATATTCGTTGCAATTTTTTCTTTAAATAAATTTATAATATTATGTTTATTAATTAAAATTAAGTTCTTTTTATTCAATAAATTTTTACTAAAAAAAGAAATCTCGCTATCTGTGCAAGGTATTGTAACATTAATATTTTTAATTATTTTAATAATAGATTTTTTATAAAATTTGTTAGAAGTTTTTGGAACTTTATAAATTTTATTGAAAACAAAATCTCCTGGACCATGGTCAATAATATCAGTTCCAAAAATTTTGCTATTTTTAAAATTTTTTCTAAGAATTTTTGCAACAGATAAACCAAGGTCACCATGAGCACCAGTAATTAAAAATTTATATATCATTTTTTTCAATTTGTTTTAACAATTTTGATCTATCATATTTTAATTTTACAAATTTAAAAGTTTTTGTTTTTGTATTGTAAGTCATAAAGTGGGCAGTTTTAGTTCCATCTCTCGGTTGACCAACTGAACCTACATTTAAAATTTTGATATTTTTATAATTTTTTTCCATTTGAATATGTGTATGAGCTAAAATTATAACTTTATATTTATATTTTAAAATTTTTTTTTTCCATTTATTAAAATTATTTTTATAACAATAAAAATTATTATCCCAGGGAGAACCATGCGCAAGTAAAAATTTTTCACCATTAAGGCTTATAACTTTTTTTTTGGGCATCTTTTTTAAAAAGTTAATATATTTAGATTGAAGCTTCAAAGAAATATCTAAACTTTTGCCTAATAAGTCTTTATATTTTTGTTTCTTAATTTTTTTCGATTTTATTTTAAGTAAAATATCTTCATGATTACCTCTGATGCACACACCTTTTGATTTAATTATTTTTTCAATACATTTTTTTGGTTCATAAAAATAATTAACATAATCACCGAGAAAATAAATATGCTTAATTTTTTCTTTTTTTAACTGGTTCAATACCCTGTTTAAAGCAAAATAATTTCCATGTATGTCAGCTAGAAAAGCTATTTTCATTACGATTTATTTTTTATAATTGATACCAAAATTAATAATTCAAAATATAAGTTATTTTATTGAAATAAGATATAATTTTTCAATAAAACCATTATCTTTCAGATTAGCTAGATTTAAGACTTTAGTATTATCTGTTATAAAAATATCTTCCCAAGAATTCATACTATTTCCTTTATAAAATTTACAATCAACTAAGCATAAAATTAAATGTTGTTTGTTTTTTTTAAAAAAGATTTCACTTAAATAATTTTTTCTTTGTACGGTAAGTCTATTAAATTGCTCCAAAGGTAGTATTGGCATACCGTACCCGCCCTTAGTCAGATTATTGTTAAAATTATGTATATATTTTCCCGTTATTAACGTGACAGGCACTTTATTATAAATGTCTAATTTAATTTGAATTTTTTGGCTAGGTTTATAGTTATCAAAATTATATTTTGGTGATTTAAAAAAATCTTTTGAAACTAAGTTTTCTTTAAATTTATAAAAATTCTCGTGAAACGAAATAAGAGAAACAATTATTGTAAAAAAAACTATAGTTTTAATTAAAAGATTTTTTACTTTTACAAGTATAATAGATTTAAAATCTATTATTAAAGTTATAAAAATAATAAAAGGAAATATTGAAAAAAAATTATTTATATGACTTCTTGCTATATAATATGTCGAGTAAGCTAAAAGCAAGCCAAACCACATAGAATTATTAAGAAAATCAATTTTTGTATTTTTGCTAAAAGAAGATCTTAAAAACAAATAATTAATTACTATAAAAAAAATAAAAGTAATAGTTATTCTTTCTGATGGAAGCTCTAGACTTTTAAAAGCTTTGAAACCAACTAAATGTTCATAAAAGAATAAAAATTCTTTATTATTAAAAAAAAGTAAGATTAAGAATAAAGATATTGCTGAAAAAAATATCAATATTTTTTTACTTTTATTTATTTTTAGAATAATTTTTTTTTTTTCAAATAAAAAAAAATATAAAATATAAAATATAAATGATATTATTAATGAAAAAATTGAAAATAATGAAAAAAAAGCACTTTCAACACTCCAACAAACAGAAATAATTAAAGAAATGAAGAATAAATATCCAGAAGGCTTGGATAAACTTACTTTGTTTTTTAATAAATTTGATAGAAAAAAAATTGTCAATAATGATGGTAGAAACCTATAAACAGATGAAGATGGAATAAATATAGAACTTGAGATATTTGAAATTCCACTATTTGCAAATAATATTACTGATACAAATAAAGTTATAATGAAATATGAATATCCCAATTTTTTTTTCATTAAAAATGAAAGTAAAGAAAAAAAACAAAGAAAAAAAATTATAATTAATAATATGTAAGATTTATCTAAACTAAAATTAAATAAAAAAGAAAAGTATTTAATTAATAAAATACTAAAATAACCATACTGACTAACAATCTCTTTCATTAATAAGTTGTCAGCTAGTGTTGAGTAAGCGGGCCCTAAATACCACGAATAGTGAAAAGAATCTTTTTCTGAAGAAAGTAGAAAGACTTTTATTGATATTAAAAAAATTATTATCGAAAATAATATGTCGATTTTTATTGAGTACTTATATGTGCTAAATTTTTTTGTAATTATCATTAAAACTAATGATAATAATATTATATTATAAAATTTACTTATTGATGGAATTGCTAAAATATAAAAAATTCCACCACATGTAATAGTAAAAAAAAATATTATAAAATTTTCTTTCTCAAAAAGTTTATTTACTTTGTTGAGTGTAGTGTTAAGAAAAATTAAAATAAAAGCTAATATAAATTGAAGTACTATTGATAGTGTAAAAAATAAGTAATTATTTACAAAACTTAAATTCCAATAACCATATAATAATATTGTAAAAAAAAAGTATATTTTTAAGTCTTTTTTATTAAATATAAATTTTTTTTTATTTAATATTATAATTAAAAAAGAAATTTCAGATATTACGACTGCACTTAATACAAATAAATTATCTGATAATTCGGTAAGCCTATCAATACCGAAAAGGCTTTTAACAACTATAAACGAAATAGTAATATAAAAGAAAGTTAATAAATTAAAAAAAATAACCTGGTCTATACTTAAGTTTTTTTCAGTTATTTTCATTTAAAATTTATCTACAAATAACTTTAAAAGTTCATTCTTTCTTTTTCAATAACTAGAGGAAGTTTTCTTGAGTGTGTTAGTATAGTCATTACATACTCACCTATAAAACCTAATAAAAAAATTTGGAATGATGCAAAAAAGAAAAAACCGATTATCATTGGTGCAATTCCTAAATTAAATGAACTCCAGTACAAAATTTTGGCTAATAAATATACTAGTCCAAGAATTATTGAAATGAAGCTTGCAAAAAAACCAACTAATGTCATTAATCTTAATGGTATTTTAGAGTGCTTTATAATACCCAATATTCCTAAATCATATAAAGTATAAAAATTGTTTTTAGTTTTACCTCCTTGTCTTTTAGGCTGATGAAATTTTATTAATTTAATTTCTTGTGTAATTTCAGGTATCAAGCCTCTGAAATACGGGTATGGATCATCTATTTTTTTTAGTATATTTAGTATTTCTTTATCGAACAAGCCTGAGCCAGTTGTGTTTATTAAAAGTGGTGTGTCAGAAACTTTGTTAGCAAATTTATAAAATATTTTTTTAAAATAGTGTAAAATAAAATTTTCATCACTTGTATTTTTTTGAGCCATTACTACTTTGTTTCCATTCTCCCATTCAGTAATATACTTAGGTATCAAATCTATTGGATCCTGAAAATCTGACATCATTAAAATTACAGCCTCTCCTGTTGCTTGAAACATTCCATGTACAGGCGATCTTATATGACCAAAATTTCTTGAATTAACAATTACTTTTAAGTTTTTAAATGTTTTTGTAAGCTCTATTAAGGTTTCGATAGTTCCATCATTTGAACAGTTGTCTATAACTATATGTTCGTATTCATAATTAAGCTTTGCCATTTGATTTGAGATGGCTAAACAAAGAGGCTTTATATTGTCTTTTTCATTAAAAGTTGGAGTAACAATGCTTATTAATTTTTTCATATTTAAATAATTCTTATTTTAACGTTAAAATTAAAATTGTCTATGTTAATGGTTTAATCAACATATTTTTTAAAAAAATCTTTCTATCTAAAAACGGATATAAATCCTCTAAAGGCGAAGTAATCATCGTACCATCAGCTTTTATTTGAGATGTAAGTTTAGGATAAAGGTGCTTTGATGGGTCAAGTTTTATTTCAATTATTTCAGCTTTATCATTATTTAAAATTTTTAATAATTTTGATTCAATTTCTTTATTATTTTTAATTTGTGAATATTTTAAATTATAAGAACTAGCTATTTTTTTAATATCTGGTAATGAAACTCCATTTTTTTCTGATGATCCAATATACTTATTTTTAAAATATGTATCTTGCGTAACTCTAATGGCATGGTATCCTTTATTTTGAAAAATAAATAATTTAATTTTTAACTTATTTGAATAAATTGTTTGTAATTCTTGAATATTTAATTGAAAACCTCCGTCACCTATTATTGAAACTGTTCTTTTGTTAGACTTTGCTGTGCAAGCACCGATAGAACTAGGTAAACCAAAACCCATTGCGGCCATTCCTTTGGCATTAAAAACTCTTTGTCTACTCTTTGGCTCAAAAACTTGTCCAGCTACAGTGAAACAACTTCCTGAAGATCCTAAGGCTACTATCTCATCTTCTTTAAGTTTGTTACATAAAAATTTAACAAATAAATAAGGATCAACAAATTTATTATTTTTTATTTTTTGAAAATCAGGGTATGTTGGAAAGCTTCTCTTAATATTATTACAGTAAGATATCCATTCATTATGATTTTTTTTATTTAATTTATTTTTTGTCAAATTTTTATTTAATTTAATAATTAAGTCTTTTGCATCACATTTAGTAAATCTATCAACTTTCAAACCGGGCTTTTTACTTTCTTTGGGATCTAGATCTACCATATCTAGAAAAGCTCCTCTTCCAAAAGCCTTTACGTTATAACCGGTGTGTTGCACTCCTAGTCTTGCGCCGATAGACAATATATAATCAGCATTTTGTATAATAAAGTTTGGGTATCGTGGTCCGTATGAATTGGCTCTACCAAAATATACTTTTTCTTTTTCTGGAATTAGATCAATTGAATTCCAGGTAGTTTGAACTGGAATATTTAAGAGTTTAACAAGTTTTCTTGCTTCATGTTTACCGTTTGAAAGCAAAACACCATGCCCAAAAACAACTAGCGGTCTTTTGGCTTTTTTTATTTTCTTTATTATAGAATTTACTTTTGTATCTTTCGCTGTAGGGTTATAGTTTTGAACAAGCTTTCTGGTTATCATAAACTTTTTTGACTTATTAATATCAAGTTTTGCTGCCTGAATATCCAGAGGTATGTCTAGCCAAACAGGTCCGGGTCTACCACTTTTTGCTAGAAAACATGCTTTATCTAATTCATACTTAATTTCATTTTTATTTTTAATGTACTTTGAATATTTCGTAGTTGAACTAATGGAATTAATAATATCAAATTCTTGAAAACCCAATTGTCTAAAATTTTTTTTTCTTTGAGAGAAAAGTGTTGAAACTTGCCCTGAAATAAAAATCATTGGCACACTATCAGTGAATGCTGCGGCAACACCAGTTAATGCATTGGTGGCGCCCGGACCCGAAGTAACCAAGCATATACCCAAAGAATTAATTGTTCTTCCATACGCATACGCAGCTATTGATGCAGCTTGTTCATGGTGCATTGGAATGGGTTTAAAAGTACTCTTACCTAAGGAATCAAGCAAATGCATCATACCTCCACCAGATAAAAGAAAAACATGTTTGGAACTAGTTATTTGATTTAATCTTCTCCAAATATAATCAGAAACTTTAGTTAATTTTTTCATTTATAAAATATCTTTAATAGATTTTTTTAAATTATACTTAAGTTTAAGTCCAAGAATTTTTTTAGCTTTGTGTATAGATGGTACATAAAAATCTTTCTTATTGTTTGTTTTCCTGCTTATAACTACTTTAGATCTCAAGTTTTGAGCTATCAGCTTTGCTAAATTATCAAGCCTTATAGCTTGATCAGATCCCACATTATAAATCGAATATTTCTTTTTAGCATTAACAACCATTGTAATAAGCCATTCAATTAAATCATTAGCATGCATATAACTCCTAAAAACGTTGGACGATTTAACAATTATTTTTTTTTGAGTTTTAGCTTGGTGAATAAAATTAGAAATAGCATAATCGTGATTATTTAATATTTCTTTTCCAATAAAAGTGTAACATCTGCCAATTACTATTTTAAAATTCAATAAATTTAATTCTTTTAATGATTTTTCCATTAAAAATTTTGTTTTACTATAATTTTTTTTATATCCGATTAAATTTTGAAATTTTGAAATATTTATTTTTTGATTTTCTTTACTTTTTATATTTTTGTTATTTGCTCCATAAACAATTCCTGAACTTGTGAATAGTATATTAGATTTAATATTATTTTTTTTAATTATTTTGATAAAATTTTTTAAGCCTTCGAGATTTGTTTTATTATTAGTAGTATTAGCTGCATAAATAATAAAGTCGGACTCAGGTATATTTTTAATTTTTCTTATATCCGAATAAATATTTATAATTTTTAAATTATTATTATTTATTTTTTGATTTCTTCTTCTTGAGATGTTTATGATTTTATTGATATTCCATTTTTTAAGACTTCTTTTTTGGGCATAAATAGTTAAAGATTTGCCAAAAAATCCTGTACCGCCTATTATTAATAGTGTTTTCAATTTTTTATGAGTATGTTTTAATATAAGCTTGTAAAAATTATATTATATATATAAATACAACATCTTGAAATGAAAAAAAATGCAATCATTATTACTTGGACTGGTTATGAAGATCATGAGCTAGTTTACCCGTATTTCCGTTTATTAGGTGCAGGCTTTAGTGTCAGTATAATAGGTGATCAAAAGGATGCTAAAAATAGAATTTATGGAAAATTTGGCGTACATATGCCATGCCATTTATTGCTAAAAGATTTTTATAATAAAACAGAAACTTTTCATATAGAAAACGATTTGCTTATAATACCAGGTGGTGTCAATGCTTTAGAAAAACTTAGGCAAGAGTCTGAAATTAAAGAATTTGTTAAAAAATGGGATTCTGACAAAAAAGTTATAGGCTCGATATGTTCTGCTGCGCAATTACTTATTTCCTCAAAAATAACTAAAGGAAGAAAAATAACAGGATATTATTCTTTAGAAGATGATATTAAAAATTCTGGAGCTGAGTACACAAAACAAAACGTTGTGATAGATGATAATATAGTTTCTTCTCCTCATTATAATTTTATGGGTGAGTGGATGGAATCTGTTCTAGAAGTTTATAAAAAAAAAAATGGATAGCTACAAAAATAAAATAGTTGATAAACCTTGGGGATATGAATATTTAATATATGAAAACAACTTAGTAGCTCTTTGGTTGTTGCATATTAAACCTAATCAAAAAACTTCTTTGCACTGTCATCCAAAAAAAACTACTGGCTTAGTGCTTTTAAGTGGTAAAGCAGAACTCTCTTTTTTAGCAGATAAAAAAGTTATAAATTCCCCTGATAAGCAAATGTTGAGAAGAGGTTTGTTTCATCAAACAAAATCACTTTCAGAAGATGGTATTATTGTACTTGAAATAGAAACTCCAAATGACAAAGGTGATTTAATAAGACTTAAAGATTCTTATGGTAGAGAAAATAAGGGTTATGAAAAATCTAATTATGAAAGAGAAAAAAATATTGAATGCATTTGGATAAATGAACCAAAAGAAAATGAAAGTTGTACTTACAAAGTAAAGAATAAATTAATAGAAGTTTCTTCCGTAACTAGCAAAGATTTTTTAAAAAAAATGAATGATACAGATATAGTTATGTTTCTTAATGGAGGTCTTGGTAAAAATGTAGATGGCAAAGAAAGACTGGCCACAATGCCTGGCGACGTTGGTAGAGCTGCTGTTATAAAGAAAGTTGCAGAAGAGATGGACTATGTAATTAAAAATACACTAGTTTTAAAAATAGCTGGTTAATTACAAAGATTCTTTAATCATTTTTGCTGTATAACTTAATTCTTCTTCTCCTAACGCTGGGTGTATACCCACCCAAAAAGTATTAGACATAACGATATCTGTAGTTTTCAAATCACCAGAAATTCTAAATTTTTTGTTTAGGTAAGCAGGTTGTTTTGTCAGATTTCCTGCAAAAACTAATCTTGTACCAACTTTTTTTTCTGAAAGTTTATTTATTAATTCTCTTCTCGAAGTTTTACTATTTTCTTTAAGTGTTATTGGAAAACCAAACCAAGAAGGTTCAGAGTTTTTTTCCGCTTCTGGTAAAAATAAATCATCTTGAAGATTTTTTAATTTGTCTTTTAAAAAAGAAACATTAGATTTTCTTTTTTGAATAAAATTATCTAATTTTTTAACTTGGGCTAAACCACATGCAGCTTGCATATCTGTAATTTTGAAATTAAATCCTATATGTGAGTAAATATATTTATGATCATATCCTAAAGGTAGTTTACCGAGCTGCCAAGCAAACCTTTTTCCACAAGTATTATCTTTACCGGGCTCACAATAACAATCTCTACCCCAATCTCTAAAAGACTCGCTTATTCTTTTAATTCTAAAATTATTAGTAAAAACAGCTCCACCCTCTCCCATTGTTATATGGTGTGCTGGATAAAAACTTAGAGTAGATACATCTCCAAAGGTACCAGTGAATTGGTTGTTGTATTTAGTACCTAATGCATCACAATTATCTTCTACTAACCAAAAATTGTGCTTCTTGCAAATTTTAGTAATTTTATCTAAATTAAAGGGGTTACCCAAAGTATGAGCTAACATTATTGCTTTTGTTTTTTCTGTTATTGCTTCTTCAATTAATTCTTCGTTAATGTTGTAAGTTGGAAATTTAACATCAACAAATACTGGTACAGCACCATTCTGAAATATTGGATTTACCGTAGTAGGGAAGCCTGCAGCAACAGTTATAACTTCATCCCCTGGTTTAATAGCTTTTTCTTTGTGAAGATGAGATGTAAGAGAAGAAAAAGCAACCAAGTTTGCAGATGAACCTGAATTTACTGTTATTAAATGTTTTACTTTTAGAAAATTAGATAATTCATTTTGAAATTCTGTATTAAATCTGCCTGTTGTAAGCCAGGCATCAAGTGATGCTTCTATCATTGATTGAACTTCTTCTTTGCCAACAAGCTTTCCAGATGGAGGGATTATAGTTTCACCTGGTATAAATTTTTTAGAATTATTTATATAATTTTCTTCTACAAATTTTTTAATTTTATCTTTCATTTATTTACCTTTTTAAAAACTCAATTATTTGATCTTCACAAATTTTACGAGCGTTATTATTTGTTATTTTCTCATTCCACTCAATTATTTTTTTTAAAGATGTATCTAAATTCCATTTTGGATACCAATTTAATATTTTTCTAGATTTAAAATTACTCAATCTAAGGATACTTGTTTCAGGTTTAAAATTATTTTTTTTTTTAGAATTTGTTTTAACATTTAAATTAAGGTTTTTGGCAAAAAAATTTGAAACATATTTTACAGATTTACAACATGAGATATTTGGGCCAAAATTCCAATTTTGTTTTTCATTTTTAATTTTAGATGTATGAATTTTTTGAGCTAAAATTAAATATCCATTTAAAGGTTCAAGAACATGTTGCCAAGGTCTCACAGCACTAGGATTTCTTAAAAAAATATTTTTATTACTTTTTTTAAAACGGTAAATATCAGGAATAAGTCTATCTTCAGAGTAGTCACCGCCACCTATTACATTGCCAGCTCTTACAGTTGCAAGTTGCTGAAAATTGGTTTCTTTAAAAAAAGAATTTTTATAGGAATGAACCATTTGTTCAGCACAAACTTTTGAGGAACTATATGGGTCCAAACCTCCAAGTTTATCATCTTCTTTAAATATTTTATTTTTTGATACATCATAAACTTTATCAGTAGTTATTATTATTCCTGTTTTAATTTTTTTATTATTTTTTATGCACTCCATAATATTTAAAGTTCCTGTAAAATTTGTATCAAATGTCTCTTTAGGTTCTAGATATGAATATCTAACCAAGGGTTGAGCAGCTAAATGGAATATGATGCTTGCTTTAGATTTTTTAATCTCACTAGATAATTTTTTATAATCTCTTATGTCTGCAATTATTGATTTTTTTAAAATTGATTTAATATTTGCTTGGTTAAATAAGTTGGGTTTTGTTTTTGGTTTCAAAGAATAACCTGTAACTTTGGCGCCCAATAAGTTTAAAAATATACAAAGCCAACCACCTTTAAAACCTGTGTGACCTGTAACGAAAACATTTTTATTTTTCCAAAAGATTTTATTTATATGGTTTCTCATAAATATATAATTAAACAATTACACTAATAGATTAACATTAGGTACTATGTAAATAATTAAATTTCAACTTCTTGCTAAAGTAATGAATATTCTTAAAAAATATTTAGAACCAAGGTAAAAAAAAGTAAATAAATTGGGAAATGATTTACTCTGTATGTCGTTTGCATCCTTTTTTTGAATATAAGGAATTTCGGACAATTTTAAATTTTGCTTTTTTAATCTATAAATATATTCCATAACCCATTCTGAGTAACCGGTTATAATGTCTTTGTTGTCTAAAAGAGTATCTTTTCTTGTTAAAAATATACCAGAAGTGTAATCGTTAAATGATGAACCAAGAAACAAACTACAAAATTTATTAATTATTTTACTGGCAAATGATCTTAAAAATATTCTTTCGTCTCCACCTCCGTGAATATAACGTGATAAAACTGAAAAATAATTCCCTTGATCTAGCTCTGTTCTTAACTTTTCAAAGTATAATATTTGGTCTCTACTGTTTACATCAATTGTTCCAACGTATTCTCCTTCTGCAACTTCAAAACCTTTTTTTTGTGCTGATGCTAACCCTCTTTCATGTATTCTTAAAATAAATTTAAATGAATAATCTTTTTTTAAATTATCTATTATTTCAATAGTTCCGTCTTTAGAATTATCGTCAACAATAATCAATTCGAAATTTTTTAAGTTGTTAAAAATAAATTTGATTGTCCCTGCTATGTAATTAGCTTCGTTAAAAGTACATAGTACGATTGATATTTTTTTCATTTTATTTTTTTTAAAACCTTAATAACAATAAACCCTTTGTCATTATTTATATAATAAATATTTAAAACTTTAATATTTTTTATAATTTTTAATATATTTTTATCATAATTAATTAAAACAACAAACTTATCATTAAATAATTTGGATCTATTTGAGTTAAAAAATTTAACAAAATTTTTTTGTTTTTTAAAAGGATTATTTAAAAATATACAGTCAGACTTATATTTAGATAAATTTATTTTAGTAAAATCATTTTTATATATTTTAATATTATTATATTTATCAAATATGAATTTACAAAAATTAAATTGTGACCGGTAATATTCAATACCAATAAATTTTTTATTTGGTAGTTTTTTATTAAAAAAATCAATTATTCTTCCTGAACCACATCCCAAATCTAAGAAACTTTTTATCTTATATTTTTTTAAAACATTATTTATTTTAAATAAAAAATAATAAGGACAAGGAATATCATCAGACATAAAATTATTTTTAGAGAAATGATATTTGTTACCCTTAAGGCCTTTAATAATATTTATGAGTTCAAATAATATAATTACAAAAAGATGTAATTTATAGCTTTTAAATATTCGGATAATATTGTTAATTAGCATTTTTTAAAAAATAATTTACTTTAGTCAAAAATTATATACATATATATAAATGAGTCCAAATAACAAAAAAAGAAATTTAAAACTATTTTTTATAAAATTAATCTCGATCACTTTCGCTATCATAATTATAATTAACACTACATATAATTTAATTTTTGCTGATAAATTAGAAGCTTTTAATACACTGTTCAATATTACTGAAAAGGGAAATATTGAGGCTATGAAAGATAAAATTAGAATTGAAATTGAGCGTGGTTTAAATAAAGATAAAATTCTTAAAAAAGATGATGCTATTTTGTTAAAAAAAATATTTCTTAAAATAAAAAAAGAATTAGATGAAGCTGAGAAAAAATAATTTCTTAACCTCAATATATAAAAAAAAAAATTATTTATTTTCAATACTTATATTTTATTCTATATATTGTGCTTTAAAAATTGGTTTATCATGGGATGAGCAGTTTCATATTAGACAAGGAAAACTAATTTTCAACTATCTATTGTCATTCGGTTATAAAAATGTAGATTTTCTTTATAGAGAAAATTATTCATCCATTTATTGGGTTTTCAATTATTTTATTACAACAATTTTTCCTAAAAATTTTCAAATAGAAATTAGTCATTTAATAAATTTAGTTTTTTCATTAAGTACTATTATTGGTGTAAGTAAAATTTCAAAAGAATTATTTAATGATAAAATAGCAAAACTTACATTGCTTATTTTGTTTTTGTTTCCAGTTTTTTTTGGTCATATGGGTTTCAACAATAAAGATACAATAGTTGCTTTTAGCCATACCTGGATAATTTATTTAACTATAAGATATTTAAAAAATCAAAAATTTGAAGATAAATGCAAGAAGTATATATTTTTACTAGGAATTGTAGCTGCAATTGGCACTGGTATTCAACTAGTTTTTTTTGGATCTTTGGTACCATTAATTATTTTTATTTTATATGAAATTTTTTATTTTAAGAAAATTGTAAATAAAAACTTTTCCAAAAAAAAACTTTTATATGATGCTCTTAAATGTTTTATAATCTTTTATATTCTTTTAATTATTTTTTGGGTTGATACGCACCAAAACATTTTAATATTACCTTTTAAATATTTAGCAGGAACATTGAAGGATTCATATTGGACAGGATGGTCATATAATTTATTAAATGGGAATTTTCTTTTATCTAATGAAGTCTCTTTTTTATATATTGCAGAAAGTTTATTGTATAAATCACCAGAATATTTTATTTTTTTATATGTAGTTTTTATTTTTACTTTTTTATTTTTTAATAATTCTTATAAAAAAGAATTTAAAAACTTTAATTATAAAATTTTTTTTATAATTATTAATATAATTTACCCAACTATTTCATTGATGGTTATTCCATATCCAGTTTATGATGGTATTAGATTATTCTTGTGGACTTTACCACTATTAAGCATAATCCCTTCATTGTCATTATTTTTTTTATTTTTAAATAATAAACTTATTTTTTTTAAATTTATTAATTTAATTATTTTAATTTTATTTATTGGGTTTTTAATAAATTTTATAAAAATAACTCCATATCACTATACATATCTTAATTATTTAGCCGGAAATAAAACAAATTTAAATTCTAAATTTGAAAATGATTATTGGGGAGGTTCTATTAAGGAACTAATAAATAAATTTGATTTTAACAATAAAAAAATATTAATATCATCATGTGGCATAAATGAAGGTATTGCGAAAAAATATTTTAAACAAAGGGGATTCTCGAAAGCACAATTTGTTACTCTTGATGAGGCTGAATATGTAATTATGACAAATAGAACTGTATATATCAACAAAGAAGTGGAAAACATTAACAACATAACTACGTGTTTTGAAAAATATAAGGGTAAAGATTTGGTTACAGTTTCAAGAAATAAAGTACTGCTATCAACAATTAGAAAAATAAAATAACACTGCTTAAAGAATAGGTTTTTTTAGTCTAAAAGTATCATTTTCATACTCTTTACCACCCCTTGGACCTTGTGTAAAAACTAAGTACTCTGCATTTTTAAGTGCTTTAATTGCGTGAAATTCTTTCTTTGATGTTTCTACTAGATCACCTTTTTTATTAAGTACAATTTTAGATTTTTTTCCATTTTTAACTGCAACTATTAAAATCTTACCTTTTAAGAGATAATTCCATTGTATAGTTTTTTTATGATAGTGGTTACCACGTACCTTACCTTTGTTTTGTGTTATTAACGTTATTGCATTAATATTTCTTTTTTCAAGAAGGTCCATTATAATACCTCTATTATCTTTAAAATTAATTTTTGTTTTAATTTTTTTCATTAAATTTTGAAATAATTTTTACTTTTGGTATTGGTATTATAAACTTTCCACCTTGTTGTAAATATTTTAAATTATTTTTAATAATTTCCGTAGAAAAATTCCAGGCTAATAATAATGCGTAATGAGGTTTGGTTTTTAATATTTTACTATCAGAGTATACGGGTATATTAACACCGGGTGTAAATAAACCTTGTTTAATTTTAGATTTTTCAGTAGCGTAATCTAAATAATCTTGGTCTAGTTTTAAATAATTCAATAAAGTCATTCCCTTGGCTGGAGCACTCAATGCAATAATTTTTTTATGTTGATTTTTTAATTTAGTTAATAGAGAGATTAGTTGAAGTCTATTTTTAACAACTCTTTTTTGAAAATCATTCAGTGTTTTTTTAGAGTTTAATTTTGCTTTATTTTCAATTTTTATTAGCTTGTTTACAGATTTCTTAATTTTAAATATTTTTTTTCTTGATATAAAAATTCTAATAGACCCTCCATGTATATCTCTTTGTTCTATATTTACTATTTCTAAGTTAAACTTTTTTAAAAATTTAACTAAAGGAACAATTGTAACATATGAAAGATGCTCATGATATATAGTGTCATATTCAAGACTTTTAACTAAATGTAAAAAATGCGGAACCTCTATAACAAAAATTCCATTTTTGTGTAGAAGTCTTTTAATATTTTTAATAAATATTTCTAAATTATCGACATGAGCAAAAACATTAGTTCCTGTTATAACCTTTGCTTTACCTATTGTTTTAAGAATTTTATTTACTAATTTAGAGTCGAAAAAACTATTAATTGTTTTAATACCTCTTCGATTAGCAATTTTACAAATATTTGTAGCAGGATCAACTCCTATAGTTTTAAGTTTATTTTTTTTAAATGCACTTAATAAAACTCCAGTATTACTTCCTATGTCTACGGCTAAATCATTTTTATTCAAATTGTACTCCCTAACCGTAGAGTCAGCAAATTCATGCCAGTGAATTTTTCCTGTTTTTGTTAATGAAGACTCGTAAGGATAATTATCTTGATACAAAATTTTTGGATCAACTATATAATTTAATTGTTTGAAGCCACATTTTAAGCAGCTTAATACTTTAAGTGGGTAATAGGTCACTGGTTTATCTATTTGTAATTTGTTTCTAAATTGATCTGAAGGTGGTTGATAACCTAAATCTAAAAATTTGAATAATTTTTTGCTTTTACAAAGTCTACAAATTTTCAACATCATAAGAAATTTTTTATTATTTTGTTTAGTTCATCAATAACATAGTTTTGCTGTTTAGAAGTTAAAGATAGTCCTGATGGTAAATAAAAGCCATTTTTGGATAAATATTCTGATACTGGTAATTTGACATTTTTAATAATTCCTTTTTTTTTAAGTATAGGCTGTTCATGCAATGGCCAAAAAAAATTCCTTGTTTCAATACCCCTATCTTTTAATCTTTTTAATAGTTTCTCTAATGAAATTGGTGAATTTTTTTTTAAAACTAAGCCGTATACCCAAAAAATATTTTGTGCGAATTTATTCTTATTAAGTGGTTTTAAAATAAAATCACTATTAATTATTTTTTTATTATAAATTCTACCTATTCTTCTCTTTTTTTTTACAAATTTATCTAACTTTTCCAATTGAGCTAGACCTATAGCTGCCTGAATATTAGTGAATCTAAAATTATAACCTAGCTCGTAGTGCAAAAAACGTCTTTTGTTATTAAAGCAAATATTTCTTAAACTTCTACATTTTTCTGCTATTTTACTTGAATTAGTTGCTATCATTCCGCCTTCCCCAGTAGTTATATGTTTGTTGGCGTAAAAACTAAATGTAGAAACTTCTCCAAAACTTCCGCACGGTCTACTCTTATATTTAAGACCGATAACCTCAGCAGCATCTTCAACAATTTTTACGTTATATTTTTTGGCCAATTTAATCAACGGATCCATATCAACGGGTAAACCATAAATATGGGGTACTATTATAGCTTTAGTTTTTTTATTAATTTTTTTTTTTAAATCTCCAATATCCATATTCCATGTAACAGGATCGCTATCTACAAATATTGGTTTAGCACCTAATCTTACTACGGGTAACACACATGAAATTATAGTAAATGATGGAATGATAACTTCATCGTTTCTTTTTAAGTCAATCGACTCTATAGCAAGCTGAAGTGCTGAAGTACCATTTGTAACAGAAATAGCAAATTTTCGTTTAACCTTTTTTGCAAATTTTTTTTCAAATTCATTAACTAAAGGTCCAGAAGAAGATATAAAACCTGATTTTAATGCTTTAAATAAATATTTTTTTTCGTTTCCTGTGAGATTAGGTTCGTTTACAAAAACTTTATATTTCATTGAGATAGTTTATTGATATCAGCTGTCACCATTTCTTCTACTAAATCTTTTAAACTTGTTTTAGGTTTCCAGCCAAGTTCTCTTCTTGCCTTTGATGGATCTCCTCTAAGTTCATGAACTTCGGTAGGTCTGTAGTAACCTTTGTCTATTTTAACTAAGATTTTTTTTGTTTTTTTATCGATTCCTATTTCATTCAAACCTTTGAACTTCCAAATAACTTTAACACCAATACATTTGAAAGCCTCTATAACAAACTCTTTAACTGTATGACTTTTACCAGTTGCAATAACGTAATCACTCGGTACCTTTTTTTTAAGCATTAACCACATTGTTTTTACATAATCTTTAGCTGAACCCCAATCCCTTTTTGCATAAAGGTTTCCCAAATAAAGAATATCGTTTTTTCCATGGTAGTAACTTGCAACAGCTCTTGTAATTTTTCTTGTAACAAAAGTTTCTCCTCTTTTCGTTCCTTCGTGATTGAACAAAATTCCATTTACAGCAAATATTCCATACGCTTCTCTATAATTTTTTGTTGTCCAATAAGAATATAATTTTGAAATAGCGTAAGGACTTTGGGGTCTAAAGGGTGTTTTTTCATTTTGTGGAACTTGTGTATTACCAAATATTTCTGAGGTAGAGGCTTGATAAAATTTAGTTTTCTTTTGTAAATTTAAAATTCTTATTGCCTCGAGAACCCTTAAAGTTCCTATTGCATCAGTTTGAGCTGTATACTCTGGTGTTTCAAAACTTGTTTTTACATGAGATTGAGCACCTAAATTATAAATTTCATTAGGTTTAGAATCTTGAACAGTTCTAATTATACTGCTTGAGTCAGTTAAATCTCCATAACAAGGAAAAAATTTTTTATTTAAAACATTTTTTTCATATAAATGATCAAACCTACCAGTGTTAATAGATGAAGATCTTCTTTTCAAACCAATAACTTTGTAATTTTTACTTAATAAAAAATCTGCTAGATGAGAACCATCTTGTCCAGTTATTCCAATTATAAGAGCTGTTTTTTTTGGCATTTTTATACTTTATATTTAACGTATTTTAAAAAATAATCACTAATAAATAATGTAACTAAATTTCAAATTTTCCCATTTTTTCAACTCCATTACAGTATTTGGAGAATCTTGTCCGCTGAAAAGGAAAATCTCTTATTAAATCATCTAAATTTTTTTTTATAGATGTTTTTAATTCAATTATAGTTTCTTTATCTTTGAAAAGACTTTGTGTTTTAAAATTTTTATACCTGAGATTTTTGTCAATTGAAATCCTCACATCATTAATCAAGGAATATTCTCTTTCGTATGTAACAACACAATTTGGTAGACATAATCCATACTGTTCATCAAATATACCAATTTTTTGGTATCTATTTAATTTATTAGCGCTAATAACTTTTCTTGTTTTGAATCTTCCTTCAACAGATGAGTTTTTAATTTCTAAATATAAATTTTTGTCATCTCCAGTTAGATATTGTCTTATTCTAATTTTTTTTCTTGGAACTAAACCTTCTATAGAGTCGTTGTACATGTCTAGATTTGTATTATCAAAGTATAAGCTTGAAATTGTCCTCGGTAAAAACATTTTTTTAGAATATTTTTTTTTTAAAAAAATTCTAAAATCAAATATGTGTTCTTTTTTTATGTACAATTTTTCTTCAATTCTAAAACTCATAAATTTATAATAGTTTATTCTCTTGTATTTTTGATACACTATCCACACTTATTTTTTTTTGGTAATTTTCACAATTCATTTTGTTAATTTCAATAAAACCTCCATTAAATTCTTGTTTTTTATTATATGCAGCTAAGCAAGTTTTTGTATTAATAAAGTTAGCATCATTTAACTTTACACTAGAGCTGTCTTTTGAAGCTACTCCTATTTTAGAGTTTCTTACGAAAATCTGATTTAGTGAGAGCAACGATTTCTCTCCAGCAGATAAACCTTTGTCACCACAGTTTTCTAAGTATAATAAATCAATTTTATAAATTCCTGCAGAGAAATCAGTACAATCATTTATTGCATTTTTTATATTTACTTCACCAATATTAATTTTTGAAAAATCAGCATCAAAAGCATCACTAAATGAATTTTCAATGATAATACTTTTAACTGTTCCTTCCACGTTAATAAAGTTTACAGCGTCTTCACAGCTTGAATTTTTAGAATTTAAAGAAATATTTTTAATATTCATATTTATAAAAGACAAACAACCAGTCAAACCATTTGAACCAGAGGGATAATTTTTAGGTTTTATATTTTCGCTAGTCTCACTGTTGGTTTTTATCTTATATCCATTGAATGTTATGTTAGTATTTATCAAGCTTCCATCTATTATATAAACTTTAGAACCTAAAACATTTTGATTAATAGTAATATTTTTACCTTGATTAAGAATTTCTACTTCCACACCATCTTCATAAAAAATTTCTGAATCTTTGTATTTAATAAATTTATAATTTTCTTTTTTGGCTAAATTAATTATCTTAATATCATTGCCTAAGAATTGATGATTTTTTCCTTCTAGCTTTAGCTCACCTTCTAATAATTTTGAAAGATTAATATTTGAAAAATTATATTCAATACAATCTTTTAAATATAACTTACATCTTTGAAATTTATTATTGATTTTGTCGTATTTAACAAGCAGTAGATCCGGGTCAATATCTTCAATATTTTTATTAAAAATATTCAAAATATTTTTTATTGGTTTAAAATTATTTTGTTTAATAGTATTTTCATTCAAATTAAAGTAACTTTTTTTAATAAAATTAATATTACTTAAAATAATATTAATTTTTTTTTCAAGACTATTAGAGTCTAAGTCAATCCCACTATTTAAAATATTTTTATTTATTTCAACTAAATTCAAATTATTTAGTTTCTCTTCAAGTGCGCCAAAAGCTTTATGAAAATTGTCAGAAATTGGAAGTCTGGAAATCATTTTTTCTTGATTTAAAGTAAAATCATAAATATTTGAATTTGAGTCATAATTAATTGGTTCAAAATAATTTTCTATAGAGTTCCAATAAAATTTTCTGTTATTAGGTGCTAATCCGTGATTTCCATTAGATGCCGATGCAAACAAGTTGTAGATATCTAATTTTAAAATATTTTTATCATCTAGAAGACCTAATAAAGTATTATCTAAATCATAATCAAAATAATGGAAATTATTGTTTTCGTTTTGAAATTGATTAGAAAAATAAAAATGAATGAGATTTAGTTTAGATAAAGATTCTATTGACATTTTTTTATAACCTTCACTTTTGTTTATTATTGTTGAATTAACTTGTTTAACAACTAAATGTTTGGCACTTTTATCAAGTAAAGGTACAACGCCAATTGACCAGTTACTTAATTGATTGTCTGGTAGTTTTTCAATTCTTTTCCAAAAAAACCTTTCATCACCCTCTAATATAGGTGCTTCTCTTCTATTATTGTATTCCAACATTTCTTTAGATGCTTTTTCTTGAAATATCATTTCTGAGTAAGCATCATTCAATCTTGCTTTAACTTTGATTGTTCTTGGAGCTAAATAATTTAGATTTCTTAAAATTTCAGTTATTATAATTTCATCTTCTAAATTTCCTCTAGTTTTTGGCCTAAGTAATTTAAATCTAGTTATTCCTCTTATATTTCCACTTTTTAAATGCACATCGATACTTTGAATTATTGTATTACCTAAAAGACTAATGTGGTCTTTCTCATCACCACTATGTCTTACTCTACCGGGGTAAACACACTTAATTTTACCTTCATAATTGACCGTAATTGTAGAGTCGTATCTTTGTTTAAATTTATTAGAGGTATATCTAGATTTATTTATAAGAATTCTAATACCATTGACTGTCCAATCTCTGTAGTCATTTATGTCAACCTCTATTGATTTAATTTTTAATTTATCAATTGCACTAATAGAATTTTCACTAATTTTATTGTTACAGCCAAAAGATTTGTTTGTATCTGATATTGATTTTTCAGGAATTGTCAAAAAAAATACTAAGAAAAGTAAAACTTTTTTCATAATCTCAATCTTAGTTATAAATTACATTGATTTTTTCAATATTTTTTTCAGCATCTAGTTTTTTTTTGAATTCTTGTAATTCATTTTTATTATTAAAATTTAACCTATATGTGAATTCATTAGAAATATTGTCGTCTATAAAATTAACTAAAAAATTACTTTTTTCTATAAAATCAATTTTTGACTTTGAAGAAACTTCAATAATATTTGTTGTGTGTCCTTCATTAAAAGACATGTTGTAAAAATTTTTTCCATATTTATTTGAGATTTTTTGTGCAAGTTTGACTAAAAAAATAATTAGGACTGTACATAGGACTAACTGTATTGCCCACTTTGTTCTAACGCTTGTTGCAATACCTATTGTAATTAAATCAAAATACATGATTAATTCAAGCGCACTTTTGACTGGATGCCTAAATCTTACTATAGATAATGCACCGATCATACCTAATGATAGAGCGATGTTCCCAGAAATAGTTTTTGTAATAACGTAGGTGATTACTGGTAACACCATAAATGCAACTGTTTGAGAATGAGCTTTAGCCCACGCTTGTCCTGTTAAAGTCAATGAAAAACGCAGAATTAAACCACTTGAAATTAATAATATAAGAATTTTTAATTCATCCATATTAGTTCTATATCAAATTAAAATTTAATTTACCAATTATTAAAATGTAAAAAAAACTAGATTAGGCTTTATTTAATAATTTAATTTTTTTCTTAAAGCTATTGTTCTTGTCATAAAGAACACAAATTTTTATATTTTTATTGATTTGAATTGATACTTTTTTAACATTTCTTACTTCACTATTATCAGCAACTACTGAAATCGGTCTTTGTGATTTTAAATTCTCTAAAATAATTTCAGATTTTTCTGAAACAATTTTTCCCTTCCATTTTCTTGGTCTAAAAGGACTTATTGGAGTTATTACTATTTTTTTTGAGTTTAATCCTAAAATTGGCCCACCTATAGAATAATTATAAGCAGTGCTTCCTACAGGGGTGCTAATTACCACTCCATCTCCAGTTAATTCTCTTAATAATTTTTTCTTATTAACCCTTATTCGAATAGAAGAAGTTTGCTTTGTCTGCCTTAGTAAAGATGTTTCGTTAATAGCAGTTAATATTTTTTTTTGATTATCCTGTGTCATAATTTTAGCTGTCATTAGGTTTAAATATATTTTTTTTGCAGCAAAAACTTTTTTTTCAAATTTAGATGAGATGTAATTATTCATCAAAAAACCAACGTTGCCACAATTAACTCCATAAAATGGTTTTTTATATTTAAGATATTTTTTAATTGAATGGAGCATAAAACCGTCCCCGCCACATACAATTATAGCTTTTGCTTTTTTTAAATTTGTATTTTTATAATTTCTAAATATTTTCTTTTTAAGAATTTTAGCTTTTTTGTTATTTGATACTGCAAAATAGAACATATTAAAAATTTCTTGGTGCCCTCGGCCAGACTCGAACTGGCACTCCCATAAGGGCAAGGATTTTAAGTCCTTTGTGTCTACCAATTTCACCACGAGGGCAC
>MDTG01190199.1_pt1 | contig 22757 bp, 36 predicted proteins | sample 811421 | NCBI WGS metagenome assembly MDTG01 (sample SAMN05326645, study PRJNA326480) | marine metagenome | isolation source: seawater | place: Pacific Ocean: South East | collected 2011
CAACACGCAGGATGTCATGTACAAGGTACTGAGCGAGATGATGAAGAAGCACTTGAAGAAGATGCTGACTACCAACGTGGAGTATTCCAAAATGGTTGCGACCCTACTAGGTAAGGAGGTGGTACAATGAGCAAGCACAACTGTCACACTGGTAACCCACTAGTGTTTGAGGCCCAAGGCGTCAAGGTGTATGCGGGTGGCAACACTCGCAATGGTGGTTGGATGCAGATGGACCCGAAGCCTGACTTGGCTATCGGACCACAGGGCGTCATCAGGACTGCTCGCACATTGGACAAGTTCCCCATGGGTTGGGCATGCGGCAGCAAGGTGACTACCAAGAAGACACCACTGCTCATCGAGTTGGAGTGGCCTGACTATTCCATACCCACCAACGTCGGTCGTGACTTCTGGGTGCAGTTGGTCGAGGACATCAAGACCAATGGCATCAAGTCCGTATCCACGCAGTGCATGGGTGGTCACGGCAGGACTGGTGTTCAGTTGTGCATACTGGCACACTTGATGATACCACAGGACCAACACACATGGAAGGACGCAGGTGAACTGATACAGCACATCCGCGATGTGTACTGTCAGCATGCAGTCGAGGCTCCGTCACAGCAGAAGTACATCGCTGATGTTCTGGGCATCCCATCCGGTCAGGACAAGGTCGCTATCCAGTCTATGTCAACTACCACTGCTTCACTGTGGGACGACGTGGACTTCAAGTTCGACCCAGACGATATCGAGTTGGAGGAAGAGAAGCCCAGACGCAAGAAGCGCAAGGGCAAAGGCAAGGGCAAGAAGACCACGCTCAAGTCATACACCAGCAGCAAGAAGAAGTTCAGTGGTCCCGCTGGTCTGATACATGGTCACATTCTGTATCAGTGTGAGAGATGCGAGGACTACGAGTTCAGGGGCAACACATGCGATGACACAACATGCGATGTGTGTGGCACTGGTGAGATGATACGTGCTGAGGACTCATTGCACGACAAGACTGGTGATAGGTCAGCGAAGTGTCGCTCTTGCTATCACGAGTACCATCCTCTGGAGATGCAGACACAGACTCAATGCAAGGCTTGCTTCCTATCCGAGACCAATCAGAAGGCACTGATGGTCAATGGCAGGGACGGGCTCAAGCACAGGAAGTTCATCTGTGATGAGACTGGTCAGCAATACCCTCTAGTGTTCGCACGCATCAGCAAGAACGGACGATGCGTAGCAGACATCAAGGATGAGCCCAAAGGATTCACTCTAGACTCATACACATACAACGACAAGACCGCCACTGCTATCGAAGAGACGATAGACAAGTTGGCTTTGGAACAGGCACTCGCAGAAGCGATGCTGACCAAGGACTTGAGACTCATAGACACCATCGAGATGAGATTGGAAGAACTGGAGGATTTAATCTGATGGTTATAAAAGAACAGAAAACAGAAAAGACATTGGAGGAATTATGATGAATGTAATACCAACACAAAAAGAACGGTTGCAGGTCAAATGCAACTACGACGAAGGACGAATGCACATACAGGGCATCAGCGAAAGCGTAAGGCACGGAAGACCGTACGGCTTCGCCACGAAGATGAAGGTGATGGCAGACGTGACACAGTGGCTGAGGACTCAGCCCGCTGTTCTCAAGTCTGCTGCTTCTGGCGAGGTGATGTACACGGAGTTCATGCTGTATCGTTACGAGGATGGGACATATCAGATGTTCATACCCGGTGAGGAAGCGAACCACCCAGAGGGTGCAATGTTAGATTTGCAGCCCATGGACACGGTCGTCAAGCAATTGATTGCCTTCTCAGATGAAGCGAACCTAACCACAAACGTGGTGGGGGAAACCAGATGGACACCGTCCATCGTGAACGAAGAAGCACAGGAGGAAGAGTGAACATGGCTACGCCTAGCAGCAACAGGAAAGTGTACGCCAACCTCAGTGGTGGAACAACTAGCATAGACCTTCACAGGGTGTGTGCGTTCACATCACGAGCGGCCCACAGAGAGGGGTATGCCATAGTGGAGTTCCACATTACCAGTGGTAGCATCTTCTGTTGTGAGTTGACACCAGTCGAGCAGGACCAACTGGACAACTTCTGGAGGTATGCTTGATGGGAACCAGTTGGACCAAGAGGCACGCGCCACAGATTACGGGCAAGAATGGCGACATGATTGACCGTAGTGAGGGCCAGAAGAGGTACTGGGAGCGCTACGACAAGTGGAAGCAGCAGTGCATGGAAGGACGACCCGGACGAAGGAAGTGGAAGAAGTGGCCCTTGAAGTGGGGCGACTGTTGGAACCCACGCCTAGAGTGCTGGTGGTCAGAGATACGCAGCGGCATCAGGCACCCAGAGGGCCATGAGGAACAAGGTGAGTTGACCGACAAGGGCAAGGAACTACATGGCTTGAAGGAGAAGTCCTTCAACCCGGTCAAGAAGATTCAGGAAGCCAAGCAAGAGGACGAGCCCAAGCCTTCCATGCCCATGCTGAGAGCCATACCCAGAGCCACTACCAAAGGTGAGGAAGAATGAGCAGGTGGATAGTAGGTATGAGCGGTAACAAGGATGCTATGATAAGGCATCTTGAGAAGTGCGAGGACCGGATGTTGAAGCAGTTCGCAGAGATACGAGAGATAGCCCACAGTGGTATCATATCTGAAAACGGCCTTTCATCTCTCAAAATGAAAAGCATCGTGGAACTATGCAATGTGTATCTCGACAAGCGTAGCGACATGCAGAAGTTGCAGGACGAGATAGACATGTTGAAGGAGCAGGTCAAGAGACTAACGGAGGGTGACGAATGAAGCCCGGAGTGAGGCATCGATACTGGAACAAGTTCAAGTCCCGCAAGCGACACTACGACGACGGACTCTATCGCTTGAAGAAGGGAGATGAGGAAGAATGATTGACACAGACACGGCTGAACAAATACTGCAAGGTGATGATACACACCCTGACATCTTACAAGCGTTGGGATTAGAGTTGCTCGCAGAAGTCAAGCGGTTGCTTGAGGTAGTGGACGAACAACAGATGCAATATGTGAGCCTTGAAACGGCATACTATAATTCCCCATCGCAGATTGAAGTCAAGCGGTTGGAAGACCAAACTTGGCAAGCCAATGCTGAATACGTTGAGTTAGAAAAAGAAGTCAAGCGTTTACGCAATGAGTCGAAGAACACTCATATGTGGATTGAATACACTTTACTGCGTTTAGAGAATCGTAAGATTGACATGAACGAGTGCATTGAACTAATGTGGGACATGTGTGGTTCTCCTGAGCATAAAGCGATAGTGGAGCAGAAGTGGGAAGGTGAGGAAGAATGAACGTGGTTGAAGAGATAAGGGGAATACTGAGTGAGTTAGCGGAGACCATGGGACAGAAGATACCCATACCCCCGTTGACTGGTGACATGATTGAGAGACGAAGGGAAACCAAGTCCAAGGTATTCATTCACAGTGAGTTGTTCCTAGACAAGCACACTGGATGGGGAGGCATGCAGGAGAAGACCCAAATCGATGACTTACTGACTAGGCTCATGCTGTGTGAGGAACTCGCTGAGATGTGGGACGTACCAACTTCGTTCATGATGTGCTTCGACTTCGCCATATACCACGAGCCCGCTAGGTTCTATGTGGTCAACAGAGGCATCATGCCACTGGTACACGAGGGCAAAAGCACACCCGGACTGCTACGAGCAGCATGGGATGGGGCATACTGTGGCATGTGGGAGGTCGAGGACATGATGCTCACACTACCACCACCATTCCATCCGCTGCCACCCGACGCTGACATTACCGTCAGCACTGAGGAAGCAGCGTGGTTCGCGGGGGCCAAGTGATGAAGTGCAAGTGTTGCAACTGCCTCACAGAGATAGAGATTACAATACACCAGCCTAGAATCTGCTTCGATTGCGAGACGAGCATACGCGATGCGATGGCTAAATTTTGGTTTGATAAGTATGAGCGGGAGAATCTCAGTCAGATGCAGTAACCCATCTTGTAACGAATGGATAGTAGCAGGTCAAGCCTGTTCTAATTGCATGGAGGAAGAATGATGATTAGGATACTCAAGAGACTATGGAATTGGCTCACTGAGGGAGACAGCATGACTTGGGAAAGATACCATGAGAACAAAGCAAGATATGATGGTTATAAAAGAACAGAGAAAAGAAAGAAAAGGAGAAATTAATTATGAACATATTTGTATTAGACGAAAACCCAATTACAGCAGCAGAGATGATGTGCGACAAGCACATACCGAAGATGGTTGTTGAGTCAGCACAGATGCTGGCATCAGCAGTACGCAGTTGGGGTGCTACCGATGAGCAGTTCATCGCTTACGGCATCTTGACCAAGGCCGGGAAACCGTACAGGGGAGGCTACGCATTTCACCCATGTACCATCTGGGCGGGTGAATCCAATGGCAACTTCGCATGGTTGCATGACCACGCTGTAGCGCTGCTTGTCGAGTACACGCATCGCTTCGGTAAGGAACACGCATGCCACATGCCCATCCTCAAGTTGCGTCAACTAGGCGTACACGTAACACCAAGCATGGGTATGGCGAAGACGCCTTTCGCACTAGCGATGCCTGATGAGTACCGACCTGAGTACGGCATACTCACACCTGAGCAGATTGATGCTGACGACTTCAATGTCTATCATGCTAGTGGTAATGAAGCAGTGCAAGCATACAGGCGCTACTACCACAGCAAGGCATTCGCCAAGTGGGAGAAGGGAACACCCGCTCCCGACTGGTGGGAAGGAGTGATTGAACAATGACTGAGAAGACACATTGCAAATGCCAGAATCAATTCTGCGGCAAGGTCATCTCCCACGAGGAATGGATTGCCGACAAGAGAAGGAGGATGGAATCTGGAGAGTTGAAGTGGCCGAAAGGTGGAAGCGGAAAACGAATGACGGATTGCAGACTTGTCGGTACGTTTAAGGCCGCTTGGGAGAAGAAGGATTTCTGTGACCAAGCATGCTCAACTCAATGGCATTTCTTTCGCAAAGTGACGGGAGATGACCGTGTCTTCACACCCGAAGAGATAAGGGAGACTCTGCTTGAGTTCGTGAGCAAGAACTTCAAAGTCACAGAAATAACATCACAGACCATCTATGAGATATTGAGGGACCAAAGATGGAGTTACATGAAGCGACATCGCACCATCTTCCGTGAAGAATACAGGAGGATTGTGTATCACGCTAGGAGCATAATCCCAGTTCTCAAGAAAAGTGGAACTGGAAGACGCAAAGGTCAGACCGCTGAGGGAACAAACAGATTCGGCTTCATGCTACTGTGTGAATACTACTTCCCTAGTGAGTATGAAGAGTTCTGCTCCAAGCACATCTATTTGCTTGGTCATCGGATAAGGAAACAGGCATTGGCCTTCACAGGAGGCAAACCGCTTGAGGGGAACTATGTCGCCTTGGATACCATACTGAGGTATGCAGTTGACAATTGGGAGAGGAAACACAGGAGGAAGATGAACATGGATGACGTTCATACCTTCTGGCGTTATCCTTTGTTCCAGAACGAAAGCATGAGGAAGGGTGACCCTCTAGCAAGTAATCCCATCTGGCAACTCTTCGACTTGACACCCGGAGAAGAGACACTGTCCAAATGGGGCACCCAATTCACTCAGAACAACTTGTCGAGAGACTTGTTCCTCAACACTAAAGCGAGAACGAAGCACAACGTAAGAGCGGTGGGCTCATTCTATTCGATTGAGAACATTGAACTGTTCTTGCTTCACTTAGAACAGATAGTCAGATTTCCGAAGACTAGAGTCTCAGACAGATTGAGGAATGACAGAGGTAGGTTTGCAAAGAGCGAGTACGACTTCCACAGGATAGTGTGGGATGAGCCATTGATGTCCGGCTTCGACCCAGAAACTTCACAATACTTAGCGAGGAAGGGAACTCTCGAAACACGCTACCTATATCACAATTGGAGATGGCAGACTGAGGACTTCCAACGAAAAATACTCATAGATTGTGTGAGTGAAATCGAACCAACGGTGAACATCACGGATGACTTTCCGTATGACTTGTCTCTCGATGGTGACATTCACAGAGTGGCAGGCATAAGCGCGGAGGAATTGGTAGCCTTACCACTATGGAGAATACTCTGTAGTCGTGTGTGGGGGTATTGGACTGCTCATGGCATTCACAGTATGATACAGAAACTGTGGCCGGACTACGAGATGATTGAACAGATTTGGAATCACAAGAGCAAACTAGCGGAACTCTCCACTGGAAACAAAATTCAAGATGTGCTTTCCTATGCCACATTGAATAGCGGTGTGAAGGTCAAAGCAGAATACAGGTATCCTCTCGATTGGAATGTTGGTAACAGGAAAAAGAGAAAGGAGTGGATGACATACAAGGACACCGGAAAACCCATCTCCCTAGACTTGTACGTCCCAAGTTTCACAGTCACCAACCCACTGTCAGAATACTACGGTTACACAGTGCCAGAGATGATTGTTGAGATACAAGGGCCACAACACTACACGGTTGTCAAATACACTAAAGGCAACGGTGTACGCAATAGGTCTGCTACTAGGATAAACGAAGACCATCCTGAATGGGCTAGGTGGTCAGAGGAACATGAAAAACTAGTGAGACACGACAGGATAAAGAAGAGACGTTTCAATGACAGGATTGTGTACCTACCCATATGCAAAGATGTCAAGCCTGTGACGGGTGTGCATGGTAGCATCGGTCGATACAACTTACGATTCCTCACAGAGCAGAACCCCAAGAAAGGACATGGCTTGGCGGAGATGTTTGAGAATCAGAAGAAGGACACGTTCGGTGGTTTAATAAGAGAGTTTGTAGGTGAGTTGCTATGCGCTTGAGAGATATAGACTTGGAAACTGGAACATACAGGGATGAGACAGGCATGTTGGTTGATGCCCTGTCGAGCGTATACATGATTGAATGGTACGAAGGAGACCCATCATACATTGAGATACTCGCAATTACGAAGCAGACGACACCCTGCCACATTTGTAATACGGTCAGTGAGAAGGGGGTCACTGTCCTTACGAATGAAGGCACGGTAATCTCATGCTCCAATTGCAAGCAGATAAGCCGAGACCCGATGTATATAAAAGACAGCGGCGATGGTTATAAAAGAACAGAGGAAAGTGAAGAAGAATGACAATAGAAAGTATTGATATTGAAGAACTGACGAATGCGGTTGACCGCGTGGCGAAACAGATTGGCGTGACCAATGACTTGCTAGTAATGGTCATGAACAAACTGAACAGGATGGGGATTCTAGATGAGTAACTGGACAGACCAGCGTGTGGCTGATTGGGCGAAGGAACACTTCGCCAACAGTCCCATCAGTGGGGTTTGGGCGCCAGATGGCACTGGCCTAATCTTCTTGAAGACGGATGAGAAGAAGTGGTCGCTGATGCGTGCTGTGGACCATGAGGCCACTAAGGACACACTCAACGGAATAAGGACGCTGATGTTCGACTTGGGTTACACTTTGAATGAAGATGAGACCCAGTGGGACGATGCACCTGAGACAATGGAGCAAGCGATGGCGATTGAAGAGCAACAGAAGAAGGACATCGCTAACTCATGGGCTGATGCAGACGGAATGAAGTTGAGTGAGATGAATCCAGAAGAAAGATTCCCATCGTTCGTGGAAGAGAAGGAAGTCCTATTGGACAACGGTGACACTGAGACGATTGATGTGTGGACGTACCTGTTTGTCAACGAAGACACAGGCACTGTGACTGAACTCGACCCAGATGACTATCGCATACTGGTGGACGACAGACACTTCATGCGTTACAAGAACAGCGAAGACACTGTATTCCAAGCCCTCACACGTAGGGAGATGATGGAGTATGGAGACGCCAATATACTAGGCGTCGTCGTTGGTAGTAAATGCCCGGACACGGGTGAGAAAGTACCTCCGTGGCTGTGGGGAACCTACTGTCGGAGACTATCATCAGTTGGTGAGGAAGAATGAAGCGATTGAAGTGTGTAGTGTGTAACTTGGCATTGAAAGGCAAACAGAGCAAGTTCTGTAGTGCTAAGTGCAAGTCAAGAGAACACTATCGCAACAAATCGGAGAATGACCCAGAGTACCTACCTAGAAGGAGAGCGTACATGCGCAAGTACATGAGAGAATATTTCAGGAAAAATCCTAACAAGTACGAGTTACAAAAGGCAAGGGCAAGGAAATACAGGAGGAAGAACCTATGACACCCATGGAGAACTATTGGAAGAAGCAAGACATGAAGAATGCAAAGAAATTCACAACTCAGGCGGAAAGGAGAGAGGACATACTCTCCTTGAAGAAAGATTGGGAAGCAGTGGACTGGCCTAACGTGCCTGTTGAAGACCGATTGAAGTACCTGCCACTGGCAGTCGCTCGCTTTGAGTACATGTACAATAACACTGAGAAATGCGTGGGATTGAACTACGACCCGAAGAGATGGGTCAGGTTCGACCTCAAGAGGGGCAGGACGCTGGGCAAGTTGATTAAGCGAAGCGGACTGAAACCATGGCAGAAGCAATCTGACCTAGATTCTGAGGGATACTACGTGTCGCGTAGGACATGGGGATACGTCGACATCAAACCAATACATACTCTCAAGGGTGAAGACAAGAACAGGTACGGTGGGATAATGAAACCACAAGGCAAGGGAGTTGAGAAGAAGAAATACATTCGATGTCACTTGTTCGCAGAGAACCCAATGGAGAATGCGGGTGACTACGGACCTGCTTATTTCACTACCAAGGAGTCGTTCTTCTATACGAAGGGGCTCAAGAACGGAGAGTGGAAGAGCGACAAAGAAATGATGATGTCCACGTACAATCATCTCCAAGACGAGGTTGTAGCATGATTCTATGGGGAGCAGAATGGTGCGCGTCTTGCGCTAGTTTGAGGGAGTTCGTGGGAGAACACTACCCCAAAGTGCAATACAAAGACATAGAGGACGAAAGAGCGAAGTATCTGCAAATAAATTCAGTTCCTGCTTTGCAGGTGGGACCGAGTTTCATTACTGGTTTAACAAACATCAGGATGTACTTAGCGAAGGAGGTTTACCAATGACGGAATACTACAGGGATTGGAGTCCTGAGAAGAGATGGAAAGACGGAAAGGGGCAAGTCGTCCTTAGCCAGATTGAATACTACGGGGTCCAGTGGATTGACTTGAGGATAATGAACACACAAAGACCACAGGGACAGAGTCAACACACACGACATGGAGTCAGATTGACGCTTGAACAAGCAGAGGCTTTGGTTCCCGCTTTGGAGAGAGCGATACTGAAAGGAAAAGAAGAGAGGGAGAAGAATGACAGAAAGAGCGACTAGCGTAACACATGCTGAATATGAGATACTGAATTGGATAAGAAAGAGGATTGACCTCACTGAACTTGAGCAACAGATGGTCGGTGATGATGTCACTCGCAAGAGGTTCAAGACTGGGATGGAGAAGATTGACGGCTACATCTCCAACATGATGGAGAGACGTAGGCACAAACTCAAGCCCACACACAGAGCATACATGGAGAAGGGCGAATGAAGTGCGTAGTTTGTCATAGAGAAGGTGGTAGCAACCACAAGGGAGTAATCTCATTGCAAAGCACATCTCACGGACCCGTCTGTCCTAGATGCATAGAACAACTAGTTGGAGACGTGATGAGGATGAGGGCTCCTTGGACAAAAGAGGACTTGAAGAAATGGGGTATCAGAACTGAGTGGGCATTGTATGGAGATGATGAGGAATGATTCACTTCTCATACACTGGACAAGGTGAGACCCTATGTGGGGAGGCTCAACTTGAGGCTGATATGAAAGACGGCAAACTATGCGAAGACTGCATCACGGTGATGTGGAAGGAGCAGCACAGGAGAAACTTGTTGATGCCTGAAATAAAGAAAGCGAGAAAGAGATTGAAGATTCCAGTTCCAGCAAAATTACCACCACACCGTGGTATTGCAAGCAAGAAACTATTCCTAAAAGATTGGAAAACATATGGAGGAAGAACATGAAAGAAGAAGTAAATGAGAGAGAATGGACCGATGGGGTGGGCAAGACGCTCAAGACCATTGGTGCTTTGATAGAGAAGAAAGAACGCGCATCGCACGATGTCGATGATGACTACGTCAGTGACCCGCAGATTCTGATAAAGGATTTGAAGACCGGGTCTGAACTGTTGATAATGACAGGTGACGTTGAAGGTGGTAAGACACTAGGTCATGGCTATCGCAAGTGCAAGTCGGTAGTGCAGACAGTGCCATCGAAACTACCTACCAAGAAGATAATCGGTAGGCTGATGTCATTGGTCATACGCAACTTCGTTCCCACTGATGCACCCGATGAGCAGTATAGCGTCATGGTACAGAATGCGATTGAAGAAGTGGCTAGGAGCCTAGCAGACGATGAGCAGTGGGACGACAATGTCGAGGACTACGGCCCTGCGGTCAGCAAGGCCATCAGTGACTTACTGGAACACACGACGACTAGAAGAGCAGGCGATAGCCTGTTGAATGTCAAGATATTAGGTGTCACCACATACGCTCCACAGACACTTCAAGAATCAATGGGAGTGCAAACTCATGGTGAATGAAGGTGGCAAACCCGACTCTAGGGCAGTCAAAATGTACACACTTGGAATAATGATGGACATGAATGCAGAGAGCATGAGAGAGGCAAAAAGGCTCTTTGATACGGTGTCTAACCATTCTCAATGGCAGACACAGAGAAGCAATGATGCTCTGATGGTTGATTGTCTGTACATCATGGGAAATCGAGATTCCAAACTCAGTCAGCAGAAGGTCATTGAAGCAACTAAGCGTTTCTTGGGCAAAGGCACACAACCGAAACCACATCTATGGAGGGACTTCTATGAAGCACTTTTCACAACTATGTGAGGCAATTGCTTTCTCTAACAACTACGGGAAACTGAGCAAGTTAGGTCCACGTTTGGCATTCAAGGCTCACAGGTTCCTGTTTCCTGAGAACAGTCTCAGCATGAGCATGTTGGTTCACAAGTTGGCGAGTGAACTCAATCACGACCCGCATGTCATAAGCGACATGGTGCATCACAGTGAGACTGAACTAATCGAAGCACTCGCGTCCGAGAGTCAGGGTGAGGACAGGCTACTGATTGAAGAAGCCTTCAACCTACGACACAAGATTGTTGAAGATGGTAGGTTGGATTTCGTTGAGACTGCCAGTCAAATGGGCATGATGGAAGCGAAGGTCTTCTGGCACTCAGTCCTAGACAGGAGACCTAGAATCATCACCGAATGGCAGTTCATGCGGCATTTGAACGAAGAATTGGCTAGTTGGCCCCGTGGCTACGAGCGTCAACTACGCGATGTGATGTCAATGTACGAGCCAGCAGAGGTGATGGAGAAGATTTTCTTTGATACACATTTATTGAGACACACGAAAATGAATTGGTGGGAGTTAGACAAGATTCAGTTGCAACCAAAGAGATTCCTTTCATGGGGTACGGATGATGCATTGCTACCAAAGCAGTACAACGACGGCTGGGTGCAGTACGTTCCACGTGATAGCGAGGTCAAATGGAGGGAGAGAGAAGTGACGCTAGATGGTCGCGTACGGAAGGTATGGCTAGAGGTAGCGATATCGAAAGACAATTGGTTGATTCTAGATGCAGTGTGGCCTCATGCTCCTGAGATGGGACTCTTTGAGAGACTGATGAATGCAGACAACATGAAAGTGTGGTTTGAGGTTCAGAAACCGCGACGAATACCACGGTGGGAAAATGTGCTTGCGATAATGGAGGAAAACCACGTACGCGTACCACACTTGGGGAAGTACGACCCATACGAGAAGAGTGGATTCATGATTGTCAAGGACAAGCAGACCATGCGTTTGAGGCTTCAAAGCATCAACCAAGTGGATGACAAACTGTGTCTGATAGTTGATGCCCGTGATGGAATGGACTACATGCACGTGGGTCTAGTCGAAATCACACAACTGGAAGACAAGACAGCGTTGTTCTCAAAGTTAAGAATGGTACTCGGCCCAGACTGGAACTCACGCGCAGACTGGAACTCCATGTCTCGGAATTGGTTTATACCGGAAGAGACTTGCATAGTGGTGAATATTTCATCACCGTATCTCAAGAGCGGCCAACTAGTATCACCAGTCTTCCTCGGTTTCGATGATGAGGCTGGAGCCAGCGATGTGATTCAATTGGTCGACATGATGGCAGCGCCGAAGGAAGACCTGCTCGCTTGGATGGAGGAAGAGTGATGGAATTCGATAGAGCCGCTGAACACATAGGACAAGGCATAATGCTGAACGACTTGAAGTTCAGGACTTGGATTGAGAGAAGGAAGGACAGCACTCTTGGTTTCAGAGTGAAGATAAAGGCAGGATGGAAGACCCTGTTTGTTGATGGGCATGGTGCAAACAGCATACAGTACCATTGCGTTGAGCAGTTCCTCGGACAGTTCGGCATTCCATTGCAACCCGCGTATTATGGCATCACTGAGTTGAACATGTTAGTCACCATGATTAACACAGCCGATAAGATATACCAAACTAGGCAAGCGTTTGGTGACCCAAATGGATTGCACATGGTCGAGTGGGTGATTGACAACCCGATGCCGACCGATGACATGGATGCGTTTGCAGAGTGGGCAAACTACTATGATGACGAGAAAAAGAGCCTTGGTGAAGAGTGATGGTTATAAAAGAACAAAGGAAAAGTGATTGAAATGAATTGGATTGAAGCAACAGAACTGAGACAACCGTCCGACCTAGTTGGGCAACCCGGAATAGAGTACGACTTGGGATTCTGGGAACACACGGGAAAATTACCCAATAGCCATCTGTTATTCGTAGGACCGCCCGGTACGGGAAAGACTAGCACTGCTAGACTGATAGCGAGAATGATGCTATCAGAAGGCACGAAGAGCATGAACTACCATGAGACGAATGGTAGCGATGACAGAGGAATAGACTTCGTGAGAGACACATTCAAGACCGCTATGAAGTCAAAACCCATAGGGGATGACAGGAAGATACTAGTCATAGACGAGGCAGACGGTCTGACCACTGCCGCTCAAGACGCTATGAGACAACTTCTAGAGGACTACAAGAGCAACTGCATGGTCATACTAACTGCCAACGAGCAGAACAAGATACGTTCTGCAATACAATCACGTTGTAAGATATACAACTTCCGAAGAGTGCTATCACAGGTGGGCGCAGGAAGGTTATGGGACGTTCTAAAGAAGACTGACCATCCTTGCTTGAAGAACTGGTCACCTCACCTAGAGAGAGTGGTGGAATTGCATGATGGTGACATGAGAGCATGTTTGAACCTACTAGGCTCGCTTGAAGCAGGTTTTGGTTCGGCTGATGGATTATTGGCAGCGCTAAGACATCTGGAGAGCATCAGCAAACTCAATGGGGCAGATATGGAAAAGATACTCACAGGTGAATGGAGACAACTGCAACACCATTTGTACCAGTCACTACGCGATGGCACTTCGTTGAGAAGTACCATGCACTCACTATACGATGGACTACAAGACTACACTGGAGATTCATTCTTCGACGCAATGGTCGCCTATGGAGACGTAATGACGAATTTCCATGAGTGGCCCGGCAATGCCTATTCCTTCTGTGACTACATGGTTGCACGAATAAGAAAGGAAGTGACAAAAAATGAATGAAGAAAACGTAAATCCGTTTATGCAAATGAAGAAAGAAGAAAGCGAAAGAGTGCTTCCACATGGAGTCACGGAGAGGCTGAACAAGCACGCTGAGAGGACTAGCGAGTCCATTGAGGCAGTGCAAGAGGCGTTCTTCGCGTACATCAAGAAGCACTACGAGTGTGACGACTGGAAAGAGGAAGACGATGACCTTGTGGAAGACTGGGCAGAGCAGTTCTGCACTGTCCTGAGAACTGGCACTGCCACTGGCGGCGCTAACACCAAGAGTTTCGTCGGTGAGTTCCTCGGAGTTCACGCGAGGACAGGAGACAGGAACAGAGGTCTTGTCGGTTGGATGAAGAGACAGTTCTCGGAAGACCCCGGTGCGTTCGTCGCAGGGGGAAGAGGTGGGCACTACTCCCTTGAGAATGGAGCATGGGTGCTACGCACCAAGGAGTCCACTGTCGATGCTACTTTGGTTGATGGACAACCTGCATTCGGCATTCCAATCGATGGTAACAACCGAATCTGCTTCGTGAACTACAGTGGTGAGCCACAACCTGATGAGGTGATGGGGAGGTATGCGTACTTCCTCGGTAACGAGCAGCAGTCAGTCGTCAACGACAACGACATCCAACTATGGAGAGTCGACTTGAAAGGAGCAGATGCCAATCGTACGCTCAAGATAGGTGAGCCATGCATCATCACGGTCAGGCCACCGAAGGAAGGTTCAGCGGATGCCTACAAGGACATACTCGACACTAGAGAGGGATTCGTTGATACGATTAACTACACAGACTCTTGGGTCAGCGAAGACCTACGTGCGCTTCTTCACCCATTCAAGTATTGGGTATTGGAGTCATTCACTGACATGTTCGTTCCCCTACATGAACTGAGGGACGCATACGAGGCAGGTCTTACCACGTTCAACACGAGTGATGGGCAGGGTAAGATGGGGCCATTGGTAATTACTAGAGGGATAGTCAACAGGCTGTCCACAGAAGGCAGAGAGACCGAGTGGGATGAGGGTGGTGTGTCCTACTCGCTCTCTCTCACATCGACTGAGTTGGTCAGCACTAATGGCAATGGAGACGCATCCACTGTCCTTTGCAACATCAGCAGCGCTTGCAATGACCTGACTAGCCCATTCTCTTTCAGAGACACTGAGGGAGTCAAGTGGGATTACGCTGAGAGGTCGACAGTGCTAGTCTTCGGACGCATTGGTATGATGATGCGAGACAACGTACAGGTTCCAAAACTAACCGCTATGGGAGTGTTCACCGATTCAAGGAGAGCAAGGCCAAGGGTGAACGGTGGAGACACAAACATGGGGCAATTTAACTGAGGAAGTGAAGATATGACAGATATGACAAAGAAAGAAATGGAAGCAAGGATAACTGAACTTGAGGAAGAGAGGGAGACCATACTACAGCAAGCGATACAGGTGCAGACTGTGGCGCAGAACCGTCTAGTATCTCTCAGACTCCTTGAGGGGTTCGTGAATGAGGTCACTGCCTCTCTGAACAAATTCATGAGAGATGTGAATGAGTTAGGACTACAGCAGCAAGAACGAGAAGAGAGTGAGGACTGATGGCAGGATTCGGACAGACCAAGGAGGCACAAGCCGCCATGCAGGATGAGGAACTACCATCTCACGCTCAGGCTGATGTGTTTAAAGCACTACAGGCTGAACTGGATGCTCCCCCTGCTCAATTGAATACACACACCTTCATGGGAATCACAGGGCATGAGAACACCACTAAGACTGGTCTTGTCACTGCTGCTTATGATGCCTACGAGGGCGACAAGGAGTTGTGGGTTCTAGACTGGGATGGTGGTGGTGCTGCCAACAAGAGCGCATTCTATCCTGACAACAACGGCATCAAGATATGGGAGCCCTACGTATACATGACTGGTGACAGGACCGCCTACAACTACGCAGATACACACAGTCGCTTCATGCGAATACTACAGTTCGCAGTGAAGAAGTGTGACTCAATCTGGGGAGTGCTGATTACAGGTACAGACCAGTGGGACAGCGTTTGCATCAACAACATGAGGATAAACGACTTGGGACTAGCGAAGGACGGTATCGAAGCCGCAGACAATCGTGGTGCAGGTAGTGGACAGAGAGTCGAGTACCAGTGGGACTGGGCCATCAGGAAGAACAGGTTCCAGCAGATGACAGCGCTGTGTCAAGGTCTTGTGAAAAGGGGAGTCAAGGTGTTCCTTGAGACTCACTTAACGCTAACCAACTACACCAACAAGAATGAGAGTAACGCACAGTGGAGACCAGCATGGGAGAAGGCGACCAACAACTTCCTGTTCCAGATACTGAGATGTGAGCGAGAGGACACTATGGACGAGGATGGCAACGTGGTCAAATCGACTTACTACGCATCATTTGAGAAGAGCAAGACCAATGCCTCGCTACAAGGGCAGAAGAGAACCATACTCATCACAGAGATGGGTAAGGAGCCCATTTGGTACGGACTACCCGAACTCAATGACGGAACGCTGTGATACCATGAGTGAGATTGAGAACTCGGTTATTCGCAAGATTATGGAGAGGGCTCTAGTTGGTGAACGTAAGTACGGCACTACGATGGAACGTCAGGACTTGACTCGTATGGAATGGCTCGTACACGCACAGGAGGAAGCGATGGACCTATGCGTCTATCTAGAGCGACTTATACTGGAGGAAGAAGATGCCTCAAGTGACTCTTAATGCGAAGGAGTGGTTGAAGCATCTTGCGCCTTTGATTGAACTACCTGATGTGGTGATTAGATATGGACGACACGGTGATAGCACGTCGATTGAATACACTATTGCTTTCAATACTCATTATTACAACTGTAGTCAAGTTTATCCAACGGGTATACAAGGCGATGGTTCGCTGACGTTCTCAGATATACCGAAAGCAGTCGCCTTCTTGAAGAAGTGCAAGACTGATGATGTGACCATCAGGCACAGCCAAGGCAATCGATTGATGTTACAGTGTGGTCGCAAGAAAATGTCGATACCCTGCTTTGACTCAATCACACAACAGAGAGTGCCTACTTTCCAGAATCTAGTGAATGAGATGAAGAACCCTCCATACGCCAGAGAATGCTATTATTTCGGTGGGGTGGCGCTAACGCAGGATGGTGAGATAAGAATGAATGACATTCTAGACATAGCCTCTCTGGGAAAACTAGTAGCCAAGGACTCTGACTTTGAAGTCAAGATGAATCAGCAGGAGGGGGAGTTCGCGGTGAAGGCTTTCAAGACTAACTCAACTTCCATGTTCGTTTCCACGGAGTTATCTTTTGGTGAAGGCTCAGATGGCACTGTGACTAGCAGTTTCGGCGCATGGTTGCTACCATGTTTGAACCTCCTAGACAAAGACGTTGAAACTTATGTGAGTATGGGTAACGGAACCGTTCTAGTTGCAGAACAGGCAAACAAAATACTAGTAGTGATAGACCAAGAGTGATAGCATGATAATCGATTACATACATCCAGATGGTGACCTCACTGAGTATCCCACTTTGATTCTGAGAACGAGAGACAGCGATGGCAACATACAACTCTCAAGGTTCAATGAACAAGACGATGGTTATGTGAAGCCACATTGTTGGATTCCAATCAACACTCCGAAGCGAAGCCTGAACAGGGTGCTATCGAGATATCCCGGTTCAGCAGTCGATACGACTGTGACCGCGAAGGGGATTGATGGTTTGGACGTATGTCGACTTACAGTGGTCAACCCAAAAGACCTGTACGACATCAAGGATGAGATAAGAACGTATGAGGCTGACAAGTGGTATGAGGACCAAGTCCTACTGGAGATGTTCCCTGAGAAGATTCCTGAGTTCCATCCTCGCGTATGGTACTTTGATTTGGAGTGGGACGTTGACCACGATTGGACTACTGTGATGGCTATAGATGACACACATGCAGAACACCCAGTGGTATTCGCTTGGTCTCAGGAGCAAGAGGAAAACGAAATCAACTGGATAGACAGAGAGGAAGGTTACATGCTGTATCTGTTCACTAACGAACACGATATGCACAATGCTTTCCTATGTCACTTGGAAGAGTGTGACCCTGACATACTGGTGGCACACGCTCTGATGTGGGCTGACTTGCCCCATCTCATGCGAAGATTGGAGAGCCCTGAGAGATTGAGCCCATACGGGATAGTGACACGACCACACAACAAGTATGGATATGGTGACACTCAACAGCCAATCAAGGGAAGACTGTGCTTCGATAGTGCAGTGCAGGGCTCCAGTGGTGGTTTCGAGTCACTATGGGTGAAGTCCGGTAGGGGTCAATTGCCTTCACGTGCGTTGGACACAGTCGCTACAGAACTGGGTCTAGGTGGCAAGTTAGCAGAGGATGAAGAAGGAAACAAACTAGATGTCAAGACATGGTGGTACACTCACTTTGATTTGTTTGTCGACTACTGTCTGAGAGACACTACGCTACTGAGGCAATGCGATGAGAAATTGAATGCAGTTGCATTCCACGTCGCTATGCAACAGTATTGTGGTGTTAGATTCCAAAGCGTATTCAATGTCACCAACTACGTGAGGGGTCTGTTTCCACGTTACACTGACTTGAAGGCACCTAGTAAGTTCTTCACAAAGAGGTCAGAACTGACTGCTGCTCACGTATTGAGAGTGCTACCCGGAAGACATGAGAACGTCGCTCTAGTTGACTTCATGTCTCTGTACCCAATCATCATCCTGTGCTTGAACCTATGTCCCACTACGAAGAGAGAGGGGCCGGGGGAGGGCATCAGGCAAATCAGCGATGGTTCGTACTGGGACCAAAGCGAACGAGGCGTCCTCCCTCGTATCATTGAGGACATGCTCGCATTGAGAGCGGACTACAAGAAGAAGATGAAGGAGACCGACGATGAGAGCGAGAGATTCAAATTCGATATGATGCAATTAGCAATCAAGGTTTGCACTAACGCAATCTATGGCTATGTGTCACAGAAGAACATAGGTGGTATGTGGACTGACCCTGATGTCGGTGCAGCCATCACTTCCACTGGAAGGGAGTCCATCTCCCTACTGATGGCAGAAGCAGAGAGACAAGGACACACAGTGTTAGCAGGTCATACTGATTCGTGTTACATTCAAGCAGAGTTCGATAAGATAGATGACTTGGTGGACCATCTCAATGATACCATCAAGACTGAGTTGGAACTACCATACATGAATGTGGAGTTTGAGGCTTACTTCAACTACTGGACTTGCATAGATGCTAAGAACAGGAACTTCGGCATCATCACTTGGCCTGAGTCCAAAGCGGGAGACTTGAAGGTGACAGGTTTCGAGCATAAGGCTGCTAACGCTTCTCCTGTGACAAAGGAGATTCAGGAGTTAGCGTTCAGACTGATAGGTGAAGGAGCAGAGGAAGCCGATGTCAACAGCACACTGCGTCCCATATCCATCCGATTGAGAAAGGGTGAAATGACTCCACAGGAGATAGCACCATACGGGAGACTAGGCAAAGCATCCTATGACAGAGTGCCACCTAACGCAGCCAAAGGAGCATTGTATTACAATGCCAACATCAACCCTGACGACCCAGTCAGAGTCAACGACAAAGCCCAATGGGTGTACGTGAATGGTGTACCACACGGTATGCCAACTACCAATATAGTTTCATTCAAAGATGAGAACGAGATTGCAGAGTTCTCTCTGGATTACTCCTTGATGGTGGAGAAGTTCATCAGAGCGAAACTGCAATCAGTGTACGATACTTTGGGATGGAATCTAGGGGAAGCATGTGGAGATGCAACACCTAAGAGGTACTGGTGAGAGAAATGCCACAGAGAAAATACAGATTGAAGAAAGCGATAGACAAGTACGTGAGAGAGACCAAGAAGTTCTCGTTCACTCAGATATACGAACACCTGAATTCAAAGAGAGCGACACAGGTTACCACTGCTTCGTTGGGTGGGGTTCTAAATGGTTGGAAGAATCTTAGGAGAATCAATGCAACTAGGAAGACTAAGAATGGCTATGAGAGTAGCGAATGGGAGTGGATGGGTGAGGAAGAATGAGTGACGATGTCGAGAGATGGAGTCAAGCACACTTTGGTGAGTTGGCGCTGTATCGAACTATCGCCACCACCATCAACATGGTGATATCGACTTTAGTTTTAGCAAAATTGTTTGGGTGGATATGATGAGAGACCAAGATTATCCACAGCATCCAGAAGAGTATATGCCAGCGTGGATGCTTGAATTGAAAGACTGTCCTACCTGCATGGATGTGCTACCTAGTAGTATACCATCACATGCTGAGTGGCTTGGTGATGTATGTACGTGTGGTGAGGAAGAATGAAGTTCATGAAATTCAATCCTAACGAGAAGTATTTCACCGACCATTCGGATTACAAGAATGAAGAGATGCTAGAATCCTATCGCTTGAGTGCCTACAACTGGAGACCCGGTATGAAGAACGAAGATGGGGAGTTCATGAAACTCCGCATGAGTAAGTCTAGCATCATGGGCTTCGCTTGGTGTCCCTACCAATACTACTTGGAGAAGGTACTGGGTCACAGGTCGATAGAGACCGCTGCCATGGTGAAGGGTACCAACATTCACAATGTAGTGGAATACTTCTGGAAAGCAGTTCCTGACAGCATAGGAGAGATACAAAGCCTAGTGGATGAGAACAAACACAATCAAGCGTATGAAGTGATGAAGAGTGTGATTCCAAAGCCACCTGAGCCTTATCAGAACGAGGAAGAGTCTTCGATAGACACTTGGTTGAGATGGCAATGGGATAGATTCCTAGTCACTAGAGGTGAAAACTGGGTACCGATAGCCAATGAGCAGGAAGTCCATGCTACCTTTGACGTAATCATAAACGACACGCCAGTTCCAGTTCACATGAAGGGTTACATCGATACGATATTCTCTGACGGGGAAGGCGGCTCTATATTGATGGAGTTGAAGACAGGTAAGTGGAACAAATACAAGTCTGCTCATATGAGAAAGGAGATGCAGATTTACAAAATGATGCTTGAGAATAGTCCCGAAGGGGCTAATTTCCTACCAGTTACATCTTGGGCTTGGGAGTTCCCATCCGGTGATGTGAATGGTGGTGAGAAAAGAGAATGGGAGATTGAGTACATGGGTACCAACAAAACAAGATATGCTCCCAAGACTGTGAAAAGGTTGATTGAAGACGTAGTGAAAGCACACCTCTTTGATAACTTCAAACCAATACACAGTAACAAATGCAAATCCAATTGTCGTCACGAGAACCTATGTTCTTGGTGTGATTACATGGATATATGTCCCGCATGGAACGGGGGAGAAGGTGAATAAAATGGAAAATGAAATAATGCTGAAAGAACTGAAAACACTGATTGAGGAACTGATGAAGAAGGACTCATTCTTTACTAATAATGAGATACCTAGAGTGACGACGAACGTCGGTATGATAGGTAAGTCCGAGGACTTGAGAGTTAGCAATGGCTTTCAATACACACTGGACTCTTTCTCTGATGAGAGCGCAGGTCGCCAAGGATTCATGGCTTGTGATGTCATCATCAATCCTAGAATGGTCGCCCGTATGGGACGACAGGACGCTCTCTGGAACGCTAGTTTTGAAGCAGTGAAGAGATACAAGAAACTACAGTTGCCGAAGTGATTGAATGTCCTTCATCACACTCGACTTCCCACGTGAGGTCTTAGACGTCGACTCGGATGGCAATAGAGGCTTTAGGAGATTAGTCAGGGACGAACAGGAGTTGAGTAGGTACTGGGAGGGAAAGAACGGCAGTGGCAACGTATACATGACCGCGTATGGTTATCGTGCCACTACACCTCCAAAACATCACAGAGTGGATTACAACACACCAGTGATAAGACACTTCGTCATGGACTTCGACTGTCAGGACTTCAAGAAGAGAAACAAGGTCGATTTCAGTTTCGTACAGAGTCAGGTAGTGAGACTGCACAAGCATCTGTTGTTGAATAACTGGAAGCACTTCATATGGTTCTCAGGTGGTGGTTACCACATTTACATACCAATAGAGACAGTCAAAGGTGAGTCGTTCTTACCTTCAAGTGGATTGGATGTCAGTCGAATAAAGCAAGCGGGAAAGGAACTACTACTCCGTTGGCATAAGGAACTTGACTTGCCATCGAGCGACCCAACTGTCGCTTTCGATACTGCTGGGATGATTAGAATTCCTAACTCGTACAACATGAAGAGAGGATGTTGGAGCATCCCTCTTGAACATGAAGAGATACTGGAAATCTCAGACATCAACGATATGATTGAACTCGCACAGGAACCCAGAACTGGTTACATATCACATGGTGACAAGACAATACAATTGGAATTGAAGGAGAAGAAGAAACTGCTCTCGACTGGGTCCAAGAGGAAAGTCAATCTCCCAGATATCATACTGGACAACAAGATAGTCATTCTCCCATGTATAGCACAAGCAGCATTAGGTGATGGTAACCCCATACACAGGGCTAGGTTTCACCTAGCGAATTACCTCGCAGCACGTTTGAGGTTCTTCTTCCGACCCAGTGAAGTGGACAATGAGCAAAAGGAGAAGCACCTAGAGCAGATAGTTGATGTGTGTGAGAAACAGAACTGGGCGGACTACGATAGAAGCATCACCACTACACAAGTGCGTAGCATAGTGTTCGGTGACTATAGCCCATCTACATGCAAGACATTGATAATGGAGGGTTTCTGCACTGGCATTTGTCAATACTACGATGGCACTGCGGAGGACATAAGATGAAACCCGACTTGCAAATAGACAGCAATGAACGAGGCTCACTCTGTGAGTCTGTGATAAGAAAGGCACAGAAAGAAGGATTGGTAGTCAACAGAACAGCATTGGTGGTTGGTGATTACCTATTAGGAGAGGCTTGTGTTGAGGCGAAGTCCATACCCGACTTTCTCATGTCCAGTCATAGTGGTCATCTCTGGCGTCAACTGGAGAATCTAGATGCTAACTACGCTCGTTTCTTCCTAGTGGTACATGGTGACATAGCCAAGCACGTCGCTCTTGCTAAGAGGAACGGTGTGAAGGGAG
>MDTG01223081.1_pt1 | contig 22754 bp, 20 predicted proteins | sample 811421 | NCBI WGS metagenome assembly MDTG01 (sample SAMN05326645, study PRJNA326480) | marine metagenome | isolation source: seawater | place: Pacific Ocean: South East | collected 2011
ATGTTTTTTTAACTTACCATCTGGTTTATCAACCAGATTTAATAAAAATGATAGAGAATTAACATTTTTATAAATTATAAAATTAATACCCAAAAAAAAAACTATTATATATAGTGCATTTATCATTTTAATTACTATTCAATTTTTTTAAAAAAAATATAAAAACACCTAATTTAAAGAAAAAAATCATACTCAACCAATTATTAAAAAAGTTTCCACTCGGAAATATGGGTAAAAAACTTAGTAATAATGAAATAGAAATAATAAATACTCCTCTGTGAAATAAAGTAATTTCTGTTTTTTTAAATTTATAAATAATAATTTTTAGGACATTATTTAATAAAAAAATTAAACCCATTAGATAAAAAATTATTCCAAAAATTCCCAATTCAGACATAAATTGTAAAAAAATATTATGCGGATGTGTATTGCATCCAGTGGAATACTCAAAATTAGCAAACAGAAAATCATTTTTATTTAAAACTTTATTAGCATGCAGATTTTCATAGGATATTTCAAAAAAACTTTTATATTGCTTAATATTTTTATTAATTTTTAAAAAATTACTTCTAAAATTTTTATCTAAATTATAATTTTTATAATAATCTATATTGCTTAACGCATTTTTGTTAAAATTTTTTGAGATAAAAATTACATTTCTTATTCTATCATTGGATATGAAAAAACTATATCCATCACTAGGAGCATAGATAGATTTATCATAAATTATTTTCTTTTTTATTTCTTCATCGTAATTTTTACAAACATATCTAAATGATTTAATACCAAGACCGAAAATAGGGTTATCCTTAAAAATATAAATTGCATTTGTATAATGAAGTTCATGTCTGTAGCTTGGAATTAAAAAAAATGAGCTACTTTTAATTTGATTTAAAGTATTGTCTATAATTCTTGACTTTAAAGGTTTGTAAAAATTTATAAAAGAAATAATTAAGACAGCAGATATGAGAATTAATAAAAAAAAATTTTTTAAATTTTTTGACTCAAGAAACAAAAAAGATGTCAGAAAAATAATAAAATAAGCTAAAGAAGTTCTTTCTGCGCTAAATAAAATTAAAATGCCAGAGAATAAAAATAATAAAATGACTAATTTTTTATTTACTTGTCCTAAAAGATATAAGAGGGCAACAATAATTGGAAATGTTCTAACAACAAAGCTACCTAATATTTGCTCTGTTCCAAAAAAGCTTGTAACTCTTCCATGTTCATATCCAAATCCAAAAATATTATATCCTGTTGCAATTTGAATAAGAGAGTCCAACAAAAATAATACTATCAATATTAAGTAACTAAAAATGATAGATTTTAAAAAACTCTGATTTTTGTCATTAAGTAAAAGACTATAAATTATAAAACTTAACAAAATTAATCTTAAAAATGGAAGAGTGGATTTTAATGAGATATAGGGATCAAAAGAAAAAAAAATTGAGTTTAAGTTTAAATATAAATAAAAAATTATTAAAATAATTAAAATTCTTTTTAGATACAAATTTTTGATAGAAAAATTGTATTTTTTTATAAAAAAAATTATTAATAAAAACATTAATATTTCTGGAACGAGTGGTCCAGATACCAATGAAATTAAAAATAAGAGAAAAAAAATATGAAAATAATTAATATTATAACAATAATTTCTTATTCTGCTCAACATTACTATAAACTTAATATTTAAAATTATTATTTTATTTTAGCTAAGTTAATATCTATATACGCAATATATTTTTATTTTAAATCAAATAATGTATAAAATTACCATGCAAGACAAATAAAGTGAAAATGTTAGATAATCTGAATTCAAAATATAATAATAACAAAATTACATTTTATTTTTTATTATTAGTTTGGATAATTAATTTACTTTCAATTAATACAGGATTTTATTCAGTAAAAAATTTTTATTATAACTTTAATTTTAATGAAGAAACATTTGTAAATTTCATTAATACTCTTAGATGGTTTGGGTCTATATTAATATTACCAATTCTAATTAAACTATTTCTGAACGTTTCTAAAACAGATTTGTTTTCAAAAGTTATTATTTTTTGGACAGTCTTCCAATTAATTTATGTTTTTTTTTTAGAGAGAGATCCGAAGATACTAGAGATCAATAGTCCTCAGGTTATTGATACTTTTAACTTATTAATTAATTATTTAGTTACAATATTATTGTTTATTTACTTGGAAAATAAAAACCATAAACAATTAAGTATATTTTTTTACATTTTAGTTTTTTTTCTTTTAATTATAGGAACATATTTTTTCTATAAAATAATAATATCAGCAATATATAACCAATCGTTAGTTTTTTATCATAGTGAAGTGTTAGATCCTGCAAATGTTTATTTTGATCAACCTGTACCCCGTATAACTGGGTTATCAAGAATACTTGTTGTAATATTTATTGTATTTTTTTTACTTAAAAATTTTAAATTTCAAAATTTATACATAAAAATAATATTAAGTTTAATATTGTTTTTTATATCCCTTTTAATTTTTATAAGCCAAACAAGAGGATCTTTAGTAGGGATTTCATTATTTTCTGTGTTTTATTTATTTTTTGTAAATAAAAACTTTTTTAAAAAAATTTTTCAAATCTTATTATTAGTAATAATTCCATTTATTTTTACCCAGTATCTATTTAATTTAGAAAGTCAAAAATCTGATAGAGAAACAAATAGAATTTTAAAAACTTTTATAGTTTTGTTAGACAATGATTTTGAAGAAAAAAAAAGTAAAATTAAAAAAGAAAAAGTATTAGAAGCAGTTTCTGAACCCTCTGAATATTCGTATTCAGTATCCTCTGGTAGAATTCAAATTTGGAAAACGTCACTTGGATTAGTTTTTGATAATAAAAAAATTTTTGGATTTGGCCCACAAGGGGATAGATATGCACTTTCGATAATTGCAAAAAATTTTAATGAAGCTTCTTGGCAGAACAATGCCTCTAACTCTTTGATTTATTCCATAACTTCAACTGGTGTTGTTGGTTTTTTTTGTATATTTTTGATATATTTTTCATTAGCTAAAATATTGTTTAAAACATTTATTCAAAATTATAATAATCCTAATCAAGATTGTTTAGTTTTGATAAGTACATCTATAATTTTATTTATACTAGCGAGATCGTTGTTTGAAAATAGTTTTACTGTATTCGGTTTGGATTACTGTTTATTAATTTCATCATATTTTCTTTTAAGATCAAAATTAAACTAAATTAAGTATCCTTAAGGAATTTTTTAATTTGATTTTTTTTAATTTGTATTTTTTTTTTAAATTTAAGATCTTTTCTAAATTTGTTATTTTTAAGAATTTTTAAAAATTTAATTATATTATTTTTAGAATAATAATAATTAATAAAATCAATATTTTCACTTCTAGCTAGCTGATATTTTTTTAAATTTTTATCAACAATTAACCTGCAATTATTATTATATCCATCTATAGCAAATAATGAATACAAGTTATCAGGGCCACAAATTGCAAAACTAGTTTTTCTCATTAGATGTTGAACTTTTTCTCTTGAAATATGACCATAATTTATAATATTTTTTGATTTTGTTTTAAATACATCTCCAATTACACAAATTAATTTGTAATCAGCTAATTCTTCGATAATTTTATTTAAATTTAAGTGATTTTTATTATCATGTTTTCGAAAATAAAAAATAATATCGTATTTTTTTTTTAATTTTTTAATTTTTTTTTTGATTTTAAAATTATTTACGACGTAATTAGATAAGATTTTATTTTGAATTGTGCTGAAATTCTTTTTAAGAAGATCAGTTGAAAATATTATTTTTTTAAATTTTTTACTAATAATAAATAGGCTTATCTTGTAAAATAAAGGAAAAACATTTTTTCTAATATATCTACTAGTATTATTTTTATCTCTTTGAATCAGACTTCCAGTTATAGGTCCTAAGATTGTATGCTGTGGTAAAATTAAAAAAACCAAAAAGTTCCATAAGGGTAAATAATTTATATATATAAATTTTTTTCTATAATTTATTCTGACATAGATTGAAATTAATAATGGTAAAATATATCTATGAATTAAACCTTTTTTATTTAAAAAATTAAAAAAATTTTTTTTTTTTAAAATCTGATCGGTTTTTAAACTTTTGTAGGTTTGCAAATAGTCATTTGCCAACACACCTTCGCCAGTATTTAAAGAATAATCACATCCAATAATAAATTTTTGTGTAAATTTTAAATTTTTCACATCAATGTTTTCTTAAATTTATTATATTTCATTAGAACTAATCCTGTTAAATAAGAAGTAAAAGAAAGTAACAGTCTATAAAATCTTCTTCTAGTATCATTTTTAAGTCTCCATAAAAATTCTAGACCATTATTTTCAAAAAATTTTGGAATTGGTCGCTCCTCTCCTGATGCCATAGTCACAGCACCACCAACACACAGTATTTTAAAATTTGGACTAAAAGTTGATATTTTTTCTGACAATAATTCTTGTTTTGGTGTTGGTAACGTAATGATAATTAAATCTTTTTTATCAAATTTTATTTGACAATATTTTTTAAAAATATTGTCAACATTATCATATGGTAAATCAATGTGAGTTATTTCTTTTTTATATAAATTCTCTAAATAGTTTTTAGATTTTTCAGACAAGTTTCCAAGTACATAAATTTTTTCTATCTCTTTTGGTAAGTTAATATTTTGAATTAAGGTTCTTCCAGGTAATTTTGATGTTTGTTTAAAAAATCTTTTTGCAAAAATACCATCAGGCCACAAGTATAAATCTTTATGTAATCTTATGCGCTTTAGATTGTAAAAACCTATAAATGCTAAATTTAATCCCGATAAAGAGAAATTTCTATCAAATGGAATTTTTGATAAATTATCAATTAATTTTAATTCAAGATTTTCTTTTAACTGATCAAAATATTTTCCCAGGGATTTGAGAATAGTTTCTTTATTAAAATTTTCATTTAAATATTTATCAATTTTTAGTTGATTATTAAGTAGTAAAATTTTTTTATTATTATTAGCTTCCCTTAAAAATTTTGACATTCCAATGAAATCATCAGGTTCAAAGCATTTACCACTATTGGTTTCTTCGATTATTTTTTTAGTTTCACCTTCTATCATTCCAAGAATGAATTTTTTTGATTTCAGATATGTTTGTAGTTTTCCTGGTATTGTACCTGATAGGCCCTTTCCCTTTGAAAGAGAGATTAATAATATATCTGCTTCTTGGTGATACTTTTCAACTTCATCAATTGATACATGACCCTTAAATATAAAATTTTTTATATTTTCTTTCTTAATTTTTATTTTTATTTCTTCTAATTTTCTTCCAGTGCCAATTATTGTCCAATTTATATTATTTTCATTTTTTAATTCTTTTGCAACTTTAAATATATTATCAAAATTTTGTGCCTCCCCTACATTACCTGTAAAGACAATATTTATTCCTTGTTTGTATAAATAGTGATCAGGTTCAATTAAATTTTTTAATTTATCTTCTTTATTTTTAAAAACCTCTGGCCACGCAGGAAAATAATATATTTTCTTTTCATGTGGTTTAATTTGATTTTGGATAATCTCTATAAATGTTTTTGATTGAGCAAGTATAATATCATTAGATAAATAAATTCTTACAACAACCTTCATAAGAATATTATATAAAAGTTTGTTTTTAATTATTGATAATTCATAAAGTATATTTGGCCATAAGTCTAAAACCCACAAAACTGTTTTTGCATTTTTAATTTTGGCAAAAAAAATAGATACTATTGATACTGTAATTGGACTAGTGGCAAATGTAAAAATTAAATCATACTTCTTCTTTCTCAAGACAAAAAATCCAAAAATTATTCCACTTAAAATAAACGATAAATAATTTAAAAATAAATTTATTTGGTTAGAATTTCTTCTTAACCAAATTGGAACTCTATAAATATTAGCACCTTTATAACTAGAAAATTCATCTTTATTTGATTTGTAATTTTTATATAGTTTTCCCTGCGGATAGTTTGGTATTCCTGTTAAGACATCTACAGAGTAACCTTTTTTAACTAGGTCCTCAGCTATATCGTTAATTCTAAATTGTTCGGGCCAAAAATATTGTGAAACAATTAAAACTCTCAATTTATTTATACCAAACTTTGTAGTTTATATATTGAATGTAACTTTGAATTATATTTGAAACATTTTCTGAGACATTAGAAATCTGATAATCCAAATGTTGATCAAAATAAGATTTATTCAAAATTAAATCTACAGACGAAAGAATATCACTAGTATTTATGCCCGATAATAATGACAAACCTCTCTCTAAACCCTCTTGTCTTTCAAAAGTGTAACGTAAATTTATCGATGGAACCTTAAGTATTGATGTTTCTTCAGTTATACTACCACTGTCTGAAATAACTAATTTAGAGTTTTTAATCAATTTAATATAATCAAAGAAATTAAATGGTTCAGAAAATATAATTCTTTTATTAATATATTTAATTTTTCTAAGTCTTTTTCTTGTCCTTGGATGTGTTGAAAATATAATTGGAATTTTAAATTTTTTAACTAATTTGTTAAATGAATTCATGATTTCACTTAAATTCTTATCTAAATCGATATTTTCTTCTCTATGAACTGAAACCAAAAAAAACTTATTCTTTCTTACATTAAACTTTTCTAATATTTTACTTTTCTCGATTTGAGAATTATAATAATTATAAACCTCATATAAAGGACTCCCAATTTTTATTATTTTATCTTGCTTGATTCCTTCAGATAATAAATTTTGTTTAGCATAGTCGCTATAAGTCATGTTAATATCAGATATGTGATCTACAATTTTTCTATTAATTTCCTCTGGAACTCTTTCATCAAAACATCTATTTCCTGCCTCAATATGAAAAACAGGAATTTTTCTTTTTTTCGCTGAAATAGCACTTAAACTAGAATTAGTATCTCCTAAAACCAATATACCATCTGGTTTCTCTTTAATTAAAATTCTATCTATCTCAATTAAAGTATGACCTATAAAATTAATTGGAGTGTTGTTTTTAATATTTTTAAATAGATATTTTGGTTTTTTTATTCCTAATTGTTTAAAAAAAATACTATTTAAATTCTTATCATAATTTTGATTTGTATTAATCAATATATGATTAAAATTTTTATCAAGCTCATTTAATATACGAGATAGCCTTATAATTTCTGGTCTAGTTCCAAGTATAGTAATGATTTTTTTTTTCATTTTTAATTAAATTAAAATTTATAATAATATGTATCTGGTTTATTTCTATCAAATTTTTCATTAGCCCAAACAGCAAAAACAGCTTTCTCCTTACCAATATTTTTTATTTTATGTGACCAACCAGGTATTGTAAAAACTACCTTATTATTATTTTTTTCTAGTCTCATTGAATATTTTTTTTTTGTAATCACATCAATAAAATCAAACTTTACTTTTCCACTTATAAGGAAAAATTTTTCTGTCTTTGTATCATGATAATGATTACCTCTTGTTTGATTTTTATTTATTGAAAAGAATGAAACCTGACCCATATTATTATTTTTAAATAATTCAGTAAATTCTCCTCTTTTATCCTCATTTCTGGTTACTTTATAATAGGCTTTATTTTGGTCCATAAAACTTAAATATGTCGAATATAATTTTTTATCAAAGTCATTTTTAATAATTGGTATTTCTGAATTCTTTAATTTTTCGTTAAAATAATTTATTTTATTTGACAACAATTTTATAGAAATTGTTTTCTGAGGAAAAACATTTCTAAATAATTTTCTAAAATTTTTAACTTTTATAATTTTAATAAAATCATCTACTAAATCATCTATGTATAAAAAGTTTATATTTTGATTTTTAATAATTTTTATTTTTTTTTTATTTAATATTTGATGACAAAAAGTAGCAACTACAGAATTATAAAATGGCTTTGACCATTTTCCAAACACATTTGTCAATTTATAAATACAAAGCTGAATATGTTTGTTGTTTAATTTTATTAATTCCTTCTCAGCTTGTTTTTTAGTGATGCCATAAATATTTTTTTTATTAGAATGTATTGTTGAGGTAAATATAAATTTAGTTTTTTTCTTTTTTTTTTTCAAAATTTCACATATTTTTTTTGTTAAAAGATAGTTTTTTTTTTTAAAATTAGTTTTTTTTCCTTCTCTATTTGCGCCTGCTAAATGAAAAATTATATCAGCATTATTAATTAATTTAGAAAATTTTGTTTTTGGAGTACTTTTTACTAAATCTACAATCTTAAAATTTGGAAAATTATTCAATCTTTGTTTTAGATTTTTTCCTATAAAACCGTTTGCACCTGTTATTAAAATATTCATTTATGAGAAGATTAAAGTCATATTATATATCAACTATTAAATCACGTTTTATCGAATTTAAAAGTTTGATTAATTCTTTCTCATTTAAAATTTTTACATTATCTGAGCTATAACTTTTTAATAAATTTTTTTTCTGACCCTTATCAAAATATTTATTATAATTTAAGTCTCTTACATCACTGGGTATACAATAAAAAGAACTTAAATTTTTAGCTTTAGCAAGTTCCTCGGAGGATATTAAGCACTCGTGTTTTTTTTCTCCATGTCTGTTACCAATCACATTTATTTTCCATTTCTTTTTTTTCATAAACTTAATTACTGAATTTGCTAAATTTTTAATTGTAGTTGAGTAAGTTTTTTTTACAAAAATATCACCGTTTTTTGCATTTTTCATTGCATAAATAACGAGTTTAATTGCTTCTGACATAGGCATTAAAAATCTAGTCATATTCTCATCTGTAATTGTTATAGGTTTATTTTGATTTATCTGACCTATCATTAATGGAATTACTGATCCTCTGGATGCCAAGACGTTCCCATACCTTGTTACACAAATTGTAGTTGAGTTTTGTTTATTTAGTGACTTTGAAATAGCCACTTTTTCCATTATAGCTTTTGAGATACCCATGGCATTAATTGGATAAACAGCCTTATCAGTACTTAAACAAACTACTTTTTTAACTCCTTTTGAGATTGATATATCTAAAACATTATTGGTCCCATTAACATTAGTCTTTACCGCCTCCATTGGATAAAATTCGCACGATGGAACTTGTTTATACGCAGCAGCATGAAAAACATAATCAACTTTTTCAAATGCAGCGCCTAAACTTGAAATATCTTTAACATCACCAATATAAAACTTTATTTTTTTATTATTTAATTTCTTTCTAAAATCATCTTGCTTCTTTTCATCTCTACTTAAAATTCTTATTTCCTTAAAATTCAAATTATTTTTTAAAGAATAATTAACGAAAGCAGAACCAAATGATCCTGTACCACCAGTAATTAAGACTATTTTATTTTTAAACATAAATATTACTTATACCACCCGGAGAAAATTTTATCATTTTTTTTATTATTTGGCATTAAATGCCCGATTAAATAGGCATTAGCAGTTAAGATTTTATACATAAAATTAGGAAAAAATATTTTTTTCTCTAAAAATATAAATTGTTTCTCAATATTGCTTAAAACTGTATGAAAGAAATTTAATTTTTTAAGTTGTCTTACAATAAAATTATTTTGGATTTTTATAAAATTATTTTCTAAAGAAGCTTTTTTATTAAGTTTAATCAAATAATCACCTCCCTCATAACCAACAAACTTAATTTTATCAAGATATTGCTTAAAACTTCTTTCATCGTTATGAAAAACTAAAGGATTGCAGGCAATTATATCTATATTATTTTGTCTTAATCTATAACCAAATTCATAATCCTCGAAACCATATATATTAAATTTTTCATAAAAAAATATTTTTTTATCTATTAAGATTTTTTTTTTAAAAGCCATATTCATAGTAACTATTTTTCTTGGATGTAAAATTGTTCTGTCAAGAATTTCGTTTTTATTAAGTACAAAATGTCTAGATTGTCTAAACTGAATAAATTTTTTTTTTATTAATTTTTTTGGAAACAAAACTGATCCACAAAAGATTTTGTTAGAATGCTTATATTTTTCTAGTAATTGATTATATTTTTCTAAGAATTTTTTTTCAGGTACACAGTCATCATCAATAAGTACTATATATTTTCCAGCTGCACACTTTATACCTCTATTTCTTTTTTTTGAGTGATTATTTACCCCAACATCGAAATATCTAATATTATGAAAATTATATTTAATAATTAATTTTTTAATCTTCATTTTTGAAATTAAATTACTACCACCATCACAAATTATTATTTCATTAGAAATATTTGAAAGTGATAATTTTTGTATAATTTTTTCTATATAATTTGGTCTATTATAAGTAGGAATTATGACAGAAATTTTTGGAATATTTTTCATTTTTTATAAAAAAATTAAATACTAATCAATTTTATTTTACCATTTCTATTTTTTTCGATCTCAATTGAAAAATCTTATCACAATACTCAAAAATTTTATTATCATGAGAAACTAAAATTATAATCATCTCTTTTTTTAATTTTGTAACTTGTTTTATTATTTTTTTTTCTGTCTCAAAATCTAAAGCACTAGTTGCCTCATCAAGTATCAATATTTTTGGATTTTTGTAAATTGCTCTTGCAATTCCAAGTCTTTGCTGTTGTCCTCCTGATAATTTAATCCCTCTTTCTCCAACAAAAGTGTTTTCTTTTTCCTCGAATTTTTCAATTACTTCATCAAGCTTAGATAATGTGATAGCATTTTTGTAACTTTCATTGTCAAAGTTATTTTCATCTTGTCCTAATGTAATATTATTTTTTATTGTATCATCAGATAAATAAATTTTTTGAGGTATGTAACCAATATTTTTTTTAAATATTTCACTATTAATTTTTATATTTTCGCCATCTAAAAAAACATCTCCTGTATGGGGAGTTAAAAGTCCACAAACAATGTTTAATAATGTACTTTTTCCTGAACCATTATCACCTAAAATACCTACAATTTGACCACGATTAAGTTCTAAGTTTATTCCCTCTAATATTGGATTATTTTTATTATATTCAAAATATACATTTCTTAATTTTATGTTACTGAAAGATTTTGTATTAATTTCAATTTTATTTTTTTTTTCACTTTGCTTTACAAAAGCATCATAATCAATTAATTGACTTTTTAGTACTTGAATACATCCATAGTGAGCTTTGATTTGATTAAGTGCTAGTAATATACGATTGTAGGATGGTAAAATTCTAAACATTCCGAATACGAACAATCCTAATAGAGGGACAAGTTTTGTCGTTTCAAAATCTAAAAATAAGGAAATATTAAATATGAGAGCAAATATTACTAACAACATTATGAGTTCAATTAAATTTCTAGGTGACTCAATTATAAATGCTATTTTTCTAATATTTTCTGAAGTTTTGTAAGTTATTTCTTTAAATTTTTTTATAAAAAAATTTTCGGACTGATCTAATTTTATATTTTGAATTATATAAAAACTATCCTCTAAAAATCTTATCCTTGAGGACGTATATTTTGTTACATCCTCACCAAGTCTCTTAAGTTTTTTTCTAAAAAAAAGATAGTAAATTATAAACATTGCTGACGATATAAAAAATAAAATCATGGTTTCATAAGGATAACTTAAAGTTAGAAAAATGATTACAGTTAGAATAATAATAGTATCAGTTAACAAATAAATTAAACTATCCATAAGTCTCATAGCAAAATTATCAACTTCTTTAATAATATTAGAATTAAAAAATGATGAAGAGTTTTTAATAAAAAACAAATAATCTCTCTTTAAATAGTAGGTAAAAAGTTTTCCAGATAGATTATCATTAATACTTTTGTTTAAAATATTTTTAAAATATAAAATTACTAAAGATAATAATGACCTAATTACAAAACAAATAAAAAATATATTAATTAAAACATTTTTTGTAATACTTGTTTCAATATTTAAAAATTTAAAATATTTTAATTCTGCAGAATTTTTATTTGATGAAAATATACTAATTAAAGGCTCAATAAGTGAAAAAGTAAGAAATTCAAATAAAGATAAAAAAAGTGCAAGAGTAGCTAATAAGAAAATTATATTTTTTTGTGACCTGGTAATTAAGAAAAATATATCTTTCATACTTTTTAATAATATCCTTTTTAAATTTTAAAGTATTTATCAAATTCCATTCCATCAAACTCTGGTGAATTATTAACCTGCATTTTTTTAATTTGTAAATAGCTATTTTCTTTTCTTCCAAGCTTTAATATTAATTTTTTTTTATATAAAAAAAGTCTTTTATTTTTGTTAAAATTTTTAGATATTGAGTTTGATATAATTTTAGAATTCCATATAAAAATTTTTTTACTTTTGTAATTAATATACGCTCCAGGATAAGGCTTTGCTAAAGCTCTTATTTTATTGTGTGCATCTAAATTTCTTTCCTTAAAAATATCAATTTTACCATCCTCTGGTTTCCTTTTTTTAAAATAAATTACTTTTTCTAAATTTTGTTTTTTTTTTTTAAAATTACCTTTAACCCAACTAGATATATTTTTTGAAAAAATTTTTTTTGATGTAAAGCATATTTTGTCGTACACGGATTTTACATTATCATTTTTATTTATTAGAAATTTTTCCTGACCTACTATATCTCCATTATCATATTTTTCATCCATGATAAAAAATGTATCTCCCCAATTCTTATAACCTAAAATGATTGCCCAATTTACACATGCTGCACCGCGTCCTACAGGTAATGGTGCAGGATGTTGTCCTATACAACCGAATTTGGGTAACTCTAAAATTTTTTTTGAGAATTTTTGCGACCATCCTGATTGAATGATAAGTGCAGGTTTAATTTGTTTAATCCAATCGTAAACATTTTTACTATTAATATCTTTTACATATTTTACGTTTATGCCATATTTTACCTTAAGATCGTAGTAACTGTCATAATTTGATTTATTTAAGCTCTCATTTTTATCTAGGTTAATAACTCCCGATAGTTCAATTTGCTTAAAAAATTTTTTTTTTAAAAACAAATTTATTATATGTCGGCCTACATTTGTACAAGATACAAGAATTACTTTATATTTCATACTTAAATTTGATTGGAACAAAAGCCTCTGCAAAAGTAGTACCAAAATATGATCCCCATATTTCATTTCTTTTAAATGTTAAGTCAAACAGTTTATTATTTCTATTATGTGAATTTTCATAACATTTAAGAGAATTTTTCTTATTCTTCATTTCATTTTTAATATCCACAAAAAGACTGGGTGAAAAATTATTTGAAGTTAGATAAAAATTACTTTGAAACATTAAAATATTTTTACAATGTCTCGATGCCGTTTTGCAAATTTCTGATGCTGCAATGTGATCTTGATTCAAATCATGATCATAATGCATAAATACTGTGTCAATTTTTTTTTGAAAAATTATATCTTCAATATATTGCATATACTCTTTTTTGTAAGTAAGTTTGGAACAACTTACTATTTTTTTATTATTAATTTCTTTTATTCCTAAAATTTTACAAGCTTTTGCACTTGATTTTTTGGAAGCTTTATAATCAATATCTAATTTTAAATTTTTTGATAATGTAACATTATCGGTCAATGTAAGCTTATAACTCTCCCCACCACTTTTAGAAATTTTATTTAATGTACCACCCGCTGCTAATTCTACATCATCAAAATGTGCGCCAATAGCTAAAACTCTTTTCATTATTTTAAATTCAAACTAAGAATATTTTTTATATTAGTATTTTTTTTTTTGTCTTTAATTACATATACTACTTTAGGAATAATTTTTGAAAAATTTTCTTCTTTAGGTGATATTAAATTATGTAAAACATAATTTTTTAAATAAGCTTTCATCATTAATAATGGACTTAGTTGTAATCTATAATTAAATCTTAAATTTGTAACTTTTTGTACACTATTTATCTCATAAGTCACTGCTGATCTATTTATTTCAGAAATTGTATTCTCAAAAAAACCTCGCAATTTTGCCTCTCTAAAACCAATTGCCTCTAATGTAACTGGATTATGATATAAAATTGGAGTTAGAAAATTTAAAAGTGATTTTTTATGATAAATTGCTCCCTCTACCTGAAAATGATATTTCATATGAAAATTCAAATTTTTATTCTTCGAATTCCAAACAATTAATTTTTTCTTGTTTTTTTTGTAAAATTTAAAACTGTTTTTTTTAGCTCTATATATTCCTTTGAGGCCTAAACCAAAATTTGTCCTAAAGAAATATTTTTTTTTATTTACTATTATTTTATCTAAGTTTTCTCTAGTAATTTTCACCTTCCTATAAAAAATAGTATCATCAGTACACAACATAATTAAATTTGACTTTTTTTTTGCTAAAATTTTTTCCAAAATATCTTTAAAATTATCAAAATTTTTAAACATAGTTGGATATCTAATTAACCAAAACAAATTTAATATTCTAAAAAATTTATAAAAATGATTAAATAATGATTTTTTTTTTCTTTTATAAAATTTAATTTTATTTTTATATTTTTTTTCTAAATGTTTATAAGACTCGTGATGTAATTTGTCATAATGATAAATAATATTAACTGGATAATTAATTAGATGACCAGCATTTTTTATAAGGGCCTTAATTGCATAATCTAACAATATTGCTCTTTTGTAAGTAAAAAATACTACACAAATTTTTTTTTTCATGAATTTTATATACTATAATTTTTTAAGTATTTGATAAAACTTTACTATATTAAATTTTTTTTAAGTAAATATTAATTTAAACGTATCATATCTTTAATATTTGGTATTTTTATATTTAATTTATTTTTTATCTTTTTATTATTCATAACCGTATTTAGCGGTCTCATTTCAGATTTATAAATACTTTTATAACTAGTTATTAATTCCTTTTTTAATTTAAAGTGTTTCGCTAGTTCAACAGCTAATTGGTATTTTGAAATTTTTTCATTTGAACCTAAATTATATATTCCATAAATTTTTTTTTTAATTATTTCTTTAATAAACTTAATTAAAATTTTTAAATGAATAGGACTATAAATAATGTTTGAAGGAAGTTCTATTTTCTTATTATTTTTTAAATTTTTAATTATCATTTCTGAAAAACTTAAGTATCCTAAATTTAATTTTCCAAAAAAGTTTGTTCTTATTATTGTGTGATTAATAAATTTTTTAATTTCGTTTTCACCTAAAAATTTTGTTTTTGAATAATTATTTGATAATTTTATATCTGTCTCATTGTTCTTTTTATTTCTTTTCCCATTATATATTTGATCTGTTGAAAAATGAATTAAATGTATTTTTTTATTAACTGTACTTACTGCTTTTACGATCGTTCTGGGTATCAAAACATTTCCTTTAAAAGCATATTTATAATTTTTAATACATTTATTTACATTTGTTGAAGCAGCACAATTTATAATTAAGTCAGGCTTAATAGATTTAATTATTTTATGAACATCTTTAAAATTTGTTAAATTAATTTTATACTTTTTATGTTGTTTTCCAATGGGGTAAATATTTAATGATATTTTTAAATGCTTTAATAAATAACTACCTAATCTTCCAGACGATCCAAAAATTATAACTTTTTTCAAATCAAATTTTTATGTTTTGGGGTTTTTGATAATTCTGAAATTCCATGTCTAAACTCCTCAATATATCTTTTATTTATTAAGTTTTTTTGCTTAAACATAATATTTTAACATTTTATAAGACTTTCACTTGTTGTTACAATTTATAAATCTTTCTAATTATTATAGTCATAATTTTTTATCTTTCTATTATACTTTTAATAAATTAAAAAAAAACTATAAGGTCCATAGTTTAATGAATAATAATATTAAAGTATTTATAATTAGCCTTAAAAAAAGCAAAAGGCTTCCAATTTTAAAAAAAAGATTAAACCAACTAAAAATTAAATTTAATATTATTAATGGAGTAAACGGTATAAATTATTTTAAACAAAATAAATTACATCTAATTTCTAATAAAGATGAAATATTAAAAAATATTAATCGAAATATGTCTCCTTCAGAAATAGGAGCAGCAGCTAGTCATATAAAAACATATAAATATATTGTTAAAAATAATATAGATCAGGCAATAATTTTTGAAGATGATGTATATCCATCAAAAAAATTGAGTGAATGGATAAAAAAAAAAATAAATGTAAAAAATAATAATATTTTAAGTTTTTATGCTTACCCAAGTGGTTTTTTTAAAAAAAAACCAGAGAAAGTTGTTTTAAACTCAATAGGAATTCATAATGGAATTACTCATCTATACAACAATTCTTGTTATCAAATAAATAAGACCACAGCTAAAAAAATTCTTAAAATAACCAGGGGCAAGGTAATTGGTTATGCTGATTGGCCCTTTAATACGTTAGAACACAATATTAAATTGTCTTTAACATTGCCATATATGGCAATTCCTAATGACAGAGGAATGTCTTATTTAAATAGTTCTAGAAATGCAATATTAAGAAAAAATCCAAATTTATTAAAAAAAATTATTCCCGAAATAATTTATAAAAAATTGTTAATGGTATTTTATTTATTTTTTATTCCATTTTTTTTTGGAAAATATAAAAATATCAATTTTTATATAGAACACTATTTTTTAAAAAATTTTTTTGAATTGATAAATATATTTTCAGGGTATTATTATGATCAAAAAAAGTTATTTTTTAAAGAAAATCTTTATTGTAAAGATTTATCTAAACAGGTTAGGAGTGTTTATAAGAACATCTATAAACTTTAATTAATTTAAAATTTTTCTATGTTGAATTTACCATTTTTGATTTTAATAGAGCAATCAACTTCCATAATTAAATCATTAGTTTTATCTTGATTAGCAAAACTAGTATTATTTAAATAATTTAATTTTTTATGGTCTAAAATTAATGATAAGTATAAATTTGCAATTTGATCATCGACATTTAGATTTATAGTATTACATTTCTCTATTTGTTTATGATTAAATCTAAAATTAAGGTTTTTTTTAATATTTTGATCAAGCGCTGATGGAAATGAATCTAGCCTCATATTTCCTGAGTTATAAACTGAAAATTTATAAATTGGAAAACTTATCATTAATATCAATAATAAAATGTTTACACTGGGCTCTTTTTTCCAGTTGATAAAAATCAATATTAAAAAAAACGGTGAAAAAAAGTAAATTAATTTTATTGAAATATACAATTGATTTCTAAATGCAAAAATTATTATTAAAATAAGACTAATTGAAATAAAAAATTTAATAAATTTTACTTCATTGTTAGTACTAAAAAATAGGTACTTTATATTTTTAATTAAAAAATAAATTATAATTAAATTAAACGGAATCAAAAAAAGTAAGTTTAAAAAACTAAATGTGGGGTTTGATAAAAAATAAAAACCAGTCAAAGAAGGAAGTATCGTTAGTGGTAAGAAATAATATTCATTTGAAATATGTAGATCGAAAATTTTTTTAAATTTGTATAATACAAATTGCTCTTGGTTATTTATTATTTCTTTAATTTTTAAAACAGAGCCGGAATCTAATACTAGATTTTCTTTACCTAGTATATATGAACCAAAATATCCCCACCAATCATTTGAGACTGTAGACATATTTATTGATAAATTTATGTATTCTAAAAGATCTTTGGATATTAAAATAAAGAAAATACCTAGCGCAAAATAAAAATGTTTAATTATGAAAATACGCCTAAAGTAAACCAAGAAAAATAAAAACGTAGTAGATATAATAACTATTGCTTGCTCAGGATAAGTTAAAAAAAAAGATGAGGCTACTATAGTTAATAAATATATGTATTTTTGATTTTGAAGAGATTCTAAAAAAATTTTTAAAATAATTGCAAAATAAACAATTGAGAGTGAAAATACAATTAATTGTGCCAATGCGTCATTTTCAAATAGATAAAAAGACCATGTGCTAATAGAAAAAATAAAACAGATAAAATATGTGTTTAGTTTGGATATTGTATTTTGAAAATTATTTAAAAAAAAATAATAAGCTGGAAATATTGATGCAAAAATTAGAGCCTTTAAAGTAAAAGCTAAAAGAAAAATATTGAGACCTTTGATTAGGAATAAAGATCCCATCAACTGAGCAGGTATTAACCTATGACCTATTTCAATCCCTTGTATTGAAAAAAAATAATAAGATTTTTCAAATGGTATGCCTATTTGATTTTGAACTGGCTCAATATTTCTTGATAACTCAAAATCAGCTATTTTTAAAAAATCTTGATAATTATTTTCATTAAAAACTAATCCCATAGAAATTTGAGAGATCCAGTCCCAATGATTGCCTCTAAAAACGTAAAAATTAATTTCGTAGACAAAAGCAATTAGAAATAAAATAAATATAATTGGTAGATAGAATTTAAAGAATATGGCTAAAATATTTGTTAAAAACTCTCTGTTTTTAACAATTAAAATAGTAAAAAAAATAAATGTAAGTGTGAAAAATATAATATTTGTTACAATTAAACTATAATTTAACAAATTATAAAACAGAACTAAATTTAATATAAATATACTTTTACCAACAAAATAAGATATCAAATAATTAGTGTTAGAATTTGAAAATTTTTTTAGGGAATAAAAACCTATACTTGAAAACGAAATAAAAATAAAAACTACTAAAAAAAGACAATAAATTAAATCTAACAACATCTAAAGATATTATATTTTTTTTATATATTTACAATCTAAGACGATTTAGGATATTAAGTAAATTTGCACAATCATGAAAATTTTAATTATCATTCTTATAAATCTCATATTTAATTTTTTTTACTTAAGAATATCAAAAAAGATTATTTTTACTCAATACTTGTTTGGAAATTGTTTACTAGTAGTGTTTTTAATTACAATATATTTAATATTTTATAGTTTTAATAAAGAATTAATTTTAATTCACTTTCCAATATATTTTTTTGTATTTATGAGTTTTTTTCTCACAATTGGTTTAAAATATATTAGCAGTCCAAGTGAAGATATATACGAAATAATAAAAAAACATAAAAAAATCAAAAAAAAAATTCTAATAAAAAAAATGATAAAAAAAAATATCATTAATTTAAGGTTTCGAGATTTGGTAAATCAAAATTTTATTAAAATTCAAAAAAACAATATTGTATTAACCGAAAACGGAAAAAAAATTTCAATACTTTTTAATTTTTTGAAAAATACTTTTAAAGTAAAATGCAAAGGTTAATTTTGTGGTAGATTATATTTTAATTTTTAATATTATTTTTTACTTTGTTTCTTACAAAGTTATATGTTTAAGTATTAAAAATATTTACTATTTTCCTTTCAGGCTTAGAGATTTAATTAATTTTTTTTTAAATTTAATAATTTTTATAATTGCAAATTTTCAATTAAAATTAGATTATTTTTTTGAGATTTTAACGATTAATTGTCTACTATTATATTTTATTTTCCACGTAATAAATATGATTGAAACTTCACCTAGAACCAAAATATTAATAGATTTAAAAAAAAAAAAAAATTTAAACTTAAACAAATTTAAAAAAAGCTATTCTGAAATTCAGATTGTTGAAAATAGACTTAAAAGATTTTTAAGTACAAATCAAATTAAAATAAAGAAAAATTTTGTGCTAATTAATAATGAAAAGAAAATAAGTTTTTTAATAATTATCGAAAAAATCTTCAAATTAATTAAACAAATTTAAAATCTGTTTTTAAAACTTATAAAAGTTAGTCTAAAAATATTATAAATTACTTTTATACTATTTAAAAACTTAAAAGCAGCTGCTTTTCTGTTGGGATCAAAAACCTCAGTCTCTATAAACATAAATTTGAAATCTTTTAAATTTGATAATTTTACCCAAAGCTCGACCTGCCAACAATGAGCATTTGTCTTTATTTCAATTTGACTAAGAGATTTTTTTTTAATTATAGATAAACCATTATAGTAAGGTATTTTTAAACCAAAAAGAAAATTTAATAATGGAGTATAAGATTTTGTAAAAAACTCTCTGAAAAAATTTCTTTTTGATTTACTACTGTAATGAGTGCTAACAATATCGTAGTTTTTTTCTTTATTTTTTAAAAAAACTTCTAATATTTTGATTATTTGTGATGAAGGATGAGCATCATCTCCGGGTAACCACATTAAATAATCATCTTCTAACAAATTCAAACCTGTTTTGACAGCGCCCCCAAAACCTAAATTTTTTTTGTTTTTATGATATCTTAAATAAGATCTATTTTTTATTTCTTCCTCAATAATTTTTGCAGAGTTATCTGAACTGCAATCATCAATTATTAGAATTTTAAAGTTTTTAATTAGTAAACTTTCACAAGAATTTTCTATTTGTTTAACTGTGTTAATAATTCTACTCTGTTCATTATAACAAGGAACTACAAATGAGAGCATTATTTGGCTTTATAGAAAATTTACGTGTAAAGGTTTGTTATCATTAGGATTATGTGGCAAAATCCTTTTTATATTTTTAATATGGTTATCTAAAGCCTCATTAACATAATGTTGAATTGGCAATGTTCCCATCATTGTTTCAGCATTAAAATTTGGAGAGGATAAATAATTCATAATTTTCCAATATCTATCTGAATAAAATATATCTTTAAATCTTTCGTCTATATAATTTCCAATATGAAATTTTGAATATCTTGCATTAAAAAACATTCCAGATGGTGCAACTAAACCACTACCACTTATTTGTAACAAAAATTGTGGACCATAAAATCTTTTATAAGTTGGCTTGCCTTTGTTTTTAATTTTTTCCCATTTAATTATAATTTTAGTATTTTCGTTACTATACTTTTCAGCCTCATTTAGGCTTTCATACATTTCCTCATATTTGCTATAATCAACGCCTAATGTGCCAAATTCATCATCAGAACAGTGTTTTATAACACCATAATCTACTCCAAGTTCTGCTGCTAGTTTAGCGAAAGGAATTATTTCATCTTTAAATTCTGGCATTAAGACCATTTGAATTCCTAAAGTAACTTTTAATTTTTTTCTTTTTTTTAATTCTACAGCATATTTTATATTTTTCATTGCCCTTTCAAATACTTGAGTTTGAGTCTTATCTTTAAACATTATTTTAGAATAGCCTTCAGGCGTACCTGCGGCACATGTAAATCTAACCCAAGTTAAATGTGGCAACACTTGCTCAACTTTTTCAGCTTCCCATTCCCAACCATTTGTTGCATTTCCAACGTCAATGCCGATATTAGAGGCGTGCTGAATAAAAGGAACATAAGCTTTTGACAGCGTACTCTCACCATCTGAAATTAAAGATACTCCTTTTACACCAATTTCTTTAAAATCATCTAGTAGATTGAGTGCTTCTTGAGTTTTAAGGTTTGCTCTTTCTTGAGGTTCTTGAACCATCGCATAACAAAATGAACACATTGCACCACAGGCTCTCGTAAGAGCCATATCAACACTAACTGGAGCAACTCTTTCTCCATTTTCAAAAGCTTCAACTCTCTCGTAATGATACGCAAGCTTGTGGGAGTCTAAAATTAATTTTCCCTCTTTTGTATTAACAGAATTATCTAAATGTTTATTATCTTCCCTAAGCATTTATATTAATTTTCCCATCTTTATTTCAACACCTCTTAAATTTCTGAGTTTACTTTTATCACCAACTGGTTCTAACCAAATTGTAATTCCTCTGTCTATCGTTTTTTTCAAATTATCCTCACAATCCAATAATAGTGTACCTCTTTTATTAGCAGGTATACCAGTCTCTATTTTTAAAATAACTTGACCGTCATCCAAAGCATTAATTACTATAAAATCTTTATAAGATTCATCCTTAGATAAACAATTTTCTACTAGTTTAATTCTCTCATATTCATTAAGTGATTTCCAGCTGTTTTGTGGTGTTGGTGTCTCTGCAAATGCAGTTTCTTTATCAATTGGATTAGTCATAATTAAATAAATTACCTTTATCAATTTAATTTAAAAAAGCCAGAAATACTTTAAAATGGGCCTAAAAAACTTTTGTCTGGCTGGTCTGCAGGAATATTTGGAATATCAGTATTTTTATAAACTATTTTTTTTTTGCAAATTTTTGATATTTTTTTTAAAGTTTCTTTCAATGTTGGATAGGAAAATTTAGCTAACGACACTGTTGATGGAATTGGTGCATCAGCATTTCCCACTCTTAAAACTTTTACTTTTCCCCCTAGTTTGTCGTTTATTAAAGCAGAAATTTCTGCACTAACTCCATATTGCATCCAGCCATTATCAATAATAACAACTTTATTTGTTTTTTTAGCAGAATTAATAATTTTTGTTGTATCTAATGGTCTTAAAGATAACAAATCAATTAATTCAGAAGAAATTTTATTTTTAGAGAGTATTTCTTTAATTTTAAGTGACATTAAAACAGTATAAGAAAATGATACAATTGTAATATCTTTACCCCGGTTTATAAATCTTGATTTTCCTAAATCTAACTCAAAATATTTTTTTGGAACATTTCCTAAAGTCTCATGAAGCCATCTGTGTTCAAAAAAAATTACTGGATTATTATCTTTGATAGCTGCATTTAATAATCCTTTTGCATTATATGGATTGCTTGGACAAACAACTTTTAAACCAGGTATATGTGCAAAGATACTTTCTAAAGATTGAGAATGTTGCGGACCTTGACCCCATCCTCTACCGATAATTAATCTTATTACAATCGGCATTGGTTTTTTTCCTCCACTCATATAAAACCATTTGGCTGCTTG